>Ga0194133_10000301_pt1 | contig 107183 bp, 139 predicted proteins | sample TA2KigOf40mmetaG_FD_155448 | JGI IMG/M metagenome (GOLD analysis project Ga0194133, IMG submission 155448) | Freshwater microbial communities from Lake Tanganyika, Tanzania - TA2015055 Kigoma Offshore 40m | ecosystem: Environmental > Aquatic > Freshwater > Lake | place: Tanzania: Lake...
CAACAGAAGAAGCTGTTGATTTGGCTACAAATAAAGATGTTTTGCAAGAAATAACGCAAGAACAAGCCACACAGGTTTTTCAATCAATTGATACTTCAGATATAACAGAAGAAGAAAAAACTCAAATTATTGAAGCTGTTCAGGATGCCCCGGCAGAAGTCAGAGAAGCTTTTGAAGAAGAAATAAACATTTATGCAGATGGTTTTGATGATTATGTACCAACAGGGTCGGCAATTCCAGTTAAAGAAAGAAGGACTCTTCTTGCTATAGCAAGCATTGCCACCGCAGCAGCCGCAGCCCCCGTCAGAGGCCCAGAACCACGCTCAGGAGGTTCTGGCGGAGGTTTAAACTCCCCCAAGCCATCAGACAGCAATTCTGCTTTTAAAAAAGAAGAGGAGGGGGAAGAGGAGGATGAGGAGGCTCCCGAGATTGAGGGGCCAAATGGTGATGATGAAAGTTACACCACAAATAGTATTTATAAATACACGGAGGATGGAATGAAAAAATTCAGTATATGGAATTTTATTAAAAAGTTCAGCAAAGAAACCGCTGCTCTTGCATTTACAATATCTAGCACTATTATTGTTTTTGCAACACTTTCTGGGGATACTAGAAAGATTACCTTAATTGCAACATCTGTTGCTTTTTTGGTTCATTACATAAGCGTAATGCTTAGTAATGATGAATAGGAGAAATTATGTCTAATACAAGAAATGTGTTATTAAGAATTTTAGCTGTCTTTGGAGCGTCTGGATTAGGCGTTATCGGAGCCGGTGCCATTGCTGGTGTTGATCTTTGGAAAGCATGTTTGATGGCAGGAATTGGAGGGGTTGCCAAGGTCGTTGAGGGTTTGGCAAACGCTTTCTTAGATGATGGCAAACTTGATCAAAGTGAAATTCAAGCCATTTTTAGCAAAGCTAAGACTAACCATGCAGATTCTGAATAGGCTATAATGTCTATATATCATATAGGAGGTTTTTATGATTAAATTATCTGAACAAAACAAGGCTATTATTGCCTCTTACGCAAGAAGCGTTCTTGGCGCTGCTGTAGCTGTATATGCTTCAACTGGCGATCCCAAGGCTGCCCTTAATGCACTTTGGGCCGCTACCCTGCCAGTCTTGGTGAGATATGTAAATCCAAAAGATGTTGCTTTTGGTAAAGGGTCTAAGTGATGCCTCGTAAGTATCCTTATTACCCATCATTTGACGGCAAAAAAGCTGGCGCGGGAACCGAGTGGTTTGTTGCCGCATGTGGTCGCAGATGGAAAGCAACCAATATGGGCATCTACTCGGCCCGTCTTATGAGGAATAAGCATACAGAAGGAAAGAAAATTGGTGACCCGGGCATGGAGAAGTACCTGTCGGTTCATGCCACTGGGGCAGCTGCGGACATCGGATACACAGACCGCAAGGTTGGCGTTGAGATGTGGGATTGGTTCCTGAAGTATGCAAAGGAGCTCGGCATTGTTGAGATTCATGACTACGCATACGATGCCGACAAATCTGACAAAAAGGTTGGTTATGGAAGAGGTTTTCGTTGCTCGCGTGGGGAGGGGGCCAAGGGCGTAAAAGTTTATAACGAAAAAGATAATGCTGGCTCATTTGGTGGCAAGTGGATTCACATTGAACTTGAACAAGAATTTGCCAAGGACGCTGCAAAAATGGAAGCAGCGTGGAAAGCATTACCAAAGCCCGGTCAGTAACGAGGTCGGTATGTCTAGAACAAAAGATTGTGGATGTGGCTGTGAATGCACCGAGTGCTGCGAATGTGGCTGTGAGGAGTGCGATTGCTAGATGGCGGCGGAAAAAAATATTGCAATACATCGAGGCGACACTTATGTTCATGAGGTTCGTTTAAAAGATTCGGCAAATGCCAATATTAATATTTCGGCAATGTCTTTTGTCGCATCTATGAAAACATCTGTCCATGCCACCTCAAATACAGCAATTTTTGATGTGTCTAAAACAGATAATGCAAACGGCACCCTTACTTTTACAATGACATCAGCAAACTCTGCAAATATTAGGCCAGGTATTTATGTTTATGATTTACAACAAACCAATGGAAGCGTGGTCACCACCTTGTTGCAAGGGAAGGTGACGGTTAGCCCGGATGTTTCGTAATGTCTGCGGAAATAACAAATTTAACTGTCAAAACTGGGGACATCACACAACTTACTGTTTCTAATAGCGATGTAACATCAATAACAATCCAAACAAATGATGTAAGTGTTATTAACACCGTTCCTGCTACAATTAACTTGGCAAATGCATCATATGCGACAACAGCCCCAGAAGATATTGCGAGAGTGGCATCTGTTGGGGTTTTAAATATTGCTGCGAGGACTGACCATGTTCATTCCATCGCAAATACATTACTAGATGGAGGAAATTACTAATATGGCAAATACCATTAGAATTAAAAGAAGGTCTTCTGGAGCATCGGGTGCGCCATCTTCTTTAGAAAATGCAGAAATTGCATATAATGAAGTTAATGATGTTCTTTATTATGGCAAAGGCACAGGAGGCGCAGGCGGGGCTGCTACAAGCGTAGAAGCAATTGGTGGTGCTGGTGCATACCTTACTTTGTCCAGTGTTCAAACTGTAACTGGCAATAAAACATTTACTGGAATCACTATTGTTCCTACGCCAACTGCTGATACACACGCCACTACAAAACTTTATGTTGATAACGCTATTACTAATGCAACAGTTGTAATAAGTGGAACAGCAAATCAAATTGCAGTTGCTGGGAATACAATATCATTAGCTCCCAATATTACAACTCCTGGTGATTTGACCGTTACCGGTGATTTGGTTGTTCAAGGCAATACAACAACACTAAATACTGCAACACTTACTGTTGAGGATAAAAATGTTGTTCTTGCCAATGTTGCAGCGCCAGATGATACAACAGCAGATGGTGCTGGCATCACCGTTCTGGGTGCCTCCAACAAAACTTTTAACTGGGTTGATTCTACAGATGCCTGGACATCCTCAGAGCATTTAAATCTTGCAAGTGGAAAGGCTTTTTATATCAATGGTACATCTGTCCTAAGTAGCTCAACACTGGGTTCGGGGATAACGGGTTCAAGTCTTACCTCTTTAGGCACAATTGCAACGGGAACTTGGCAAGCAACTGCCATTGCTGTTGCCCATGGCGGAACAGGAGCCACTGATACAGCAACAGCGAGAACCAACCTTGGTCTTGTAATTGGAACTGATGTTCAAGCGCATAGTGCTCAGCTGGCTAATTTAGCAGCCAATACTGCTACAATTGATGGTGGCACATTCTGATAGGAGGCCGAGGTGCCCAATACTATAAAGCTTAAAAATAGTGGCACATCTTCAAATGTTCCAGCCTCGCTAGAACATGGCGAACTTGCTATTAATTATGCAGATGGAAAAATTTTTTATAAAAACTCTTCCAATGCTGTAGTGGAATTTTCTTCTTCTGGCGGTGGTAATTCCTCTCAGGAAAATCGGAATATCTTAATTAGACTATATATGGAGGTTTTGTAGTGGCTTTAACACAAAAAAGACTCTCTGGGGCTTCAAGCCCAACTCAGTTAACAACAGCCTCTTCCGTAATTTATACTGTTCCCCAAAGCACAACATCAATTATTAAACAAATTATTTTAACAAACACAACCAATAGTGCAAAAACAGTTACCGTTCGTTTAAAACCAGCAAATGTTGCTGAAGCCAATACTCATGATATATTGAGTGCACTGTCTGTTGCTGCAAATGAAACCGTCACTTTTAACTGCTCAATGGTTTTGAATAACAATGGATCAACGGCAAATAATACAAACTCTGATCAAATAACTGCACTGTGCAGTTCAAATACCGCAATCAATATTGCTGTATTTGGAATTGAGGAAACATAATGACAGGTTTTATAAAATATCCAGCAGCCAATGCTTTTGCATCATTCATTGATGCTCCAGACCCTATCTATGGGTCTGGTTCTGATGGTTCTGTAACAATTTCTACAAATACTACTTTGACATCCGATATGTATTATTTTAATTTAGAAATTCAAGCAAATATACAATTAATAACAAATGGATATCGTGTGTTTGTTAAAAATCTTTTAACATTACGTAACGGTGCTGTGATCGGGTTTGCAACAGGGTCTAGTGCAAATGGAAGTATTGCTGGCGGTGGAGCCACCGCTGGGGGAAACATTATAAATGCACTTGGAGGAAATAGTGCAACAGCAAATGCCACTGCACCTACCACAAGCGCTGGGGGAACAGGGGATAAAACAACTCAGAGTGGGTACTGGTATCAGCCGGTTCAGGCAGTTCGCGGGTACTCAGTAACCGCCTCTCAAATAAATCCATTATTCTTGAGAGGCGGGGCAGGCGGTGCTTCTGGGGCAGGTGGTGGCGTTGTAATATTAAGTGCTAGATATATATCAACGGATGCAACCACTGTCAATGCTTCAATTAACGCACCAGGGACTGCCGGTTCTGGAGGAGGAGGCGGTGGAGTTGTAATAATAATATCAGCTCAGGCAACGCTCCCTGCTAATGTAAGCACAAATGTTGTTGGTGGTACTGGGTGCCAAAACGGAACAGTAATCTACTCGCAGTTGGTTTAATATGCCAGGAATAGATAAATATAATTCGCCAGCAAAAGTCCAAAGAATAGGCAATGATTCAGTATACGGTGTCGGAACAGATGGCGATGTTGTTATTGTAGCCAATATTTCTCTTAGCAGAGACATGTATTATAATAACTTAACAATTAATTCTAATTGCCATTTAAACACAAACGGTTTTAAAGTATTTGTTAAAGGAACTTTGACATTAGATGGAAATCTTGGCGTTGCTTCTGGTACAACAGTTTCAACTGCAACTCTAAGAGGAACAGCCCCCATTGCCTCTAATACTATAGGATCTCTTGGCGGTAATGCTGCGGGATCGACATATATTGCCTCACAAGCACCATCTTATGTTCTTAACGCTTTAGAAAATATTATATTTGGTGGTTATGTAGATTCTAATAGTGCTTTTATTGCTTTTTCTGGCGGTGCTGGTGGAGAAGATGGTGTTGAGGGAGGGCTAACGCTTGCTGCAGACGGTACCGGCGCAGGAGGTGCTCCAACATCTTGGCCAGGACAACCTGGCTCTTTACCAGGCCGAAATATTGGTGCTGCCGGTGGCCCTGGAACACAGGGTGCCAGCGGATCAAACGGAGTTAAAGGAACTGATGTTCCAGCTGCAATCAAGGGTGATGGTGGAATTGGTGGTGCAGTTGTTTTAATCTGTGCCAAATCAATTACTGGTTCTGGTGTTATTAAAGCTCAAGGATCAAACGCAACGGTTGGCGGAAGCATTGCAGTTGGCTCTGGTGCTACATTAGGTAATGTTGGTAATACTGGAACGACCGCCCCCGCTGCGTCAATTGCTCACTATACACAAAATCATGCTCATTATATTTCTGGCGATGGAACGCATGGACCAACCATAAGCATTGGTTCAAGTGGGGCCTATCCATTGGGCTTACCTCATAGCGGTCATACCCCTGCAACATATGCCCCTCATGCTCACGGAACATGGGCCTATACCGTACACGATGCGACACCGGTTCATCCTCACAATCACCACCACGGGAGCAATCCACATCATGGCGTTGCGTCAACAGGTCATGCACCAGTTGGTGCTGACGCTAGTTTTTTTCATCAAAATGGCATTGATCACACAGCAGGAGGTCAATTAGGTCATAGTGGTGCTGTAGCACATAATGTTAATACAACAACCGGTCCTCTTGGGCATAATCATTACCATGAAGCAGATGCACATCACGTTGTAGGGGCCAAAGGTTCTCACATTACACATGCTTCTAGAGCAAGGCATGATTTGCACGGCCAACATCATCAAGGAAGAGCAAGAATCGGCGGTCCAACGGCTCATGTTGGTCATAGAACATATCCTGGTGGTGTGGGTGGTCCTGGTGGTAGCGCAGGATCTAGTGGCACAAATGGGTCCACTACGGCTGGTACAAATGGTAAATCAGGTGGAGGCGGTGGTATAATCATAGTTACAGACAGCGCTACGCCCATTTCGGCTACTACAAATGTCAGTGGAGGTTCTGTTGGTGGTGTTTCCGCCAACGGTGGATCTGTTATAACAATTATCAATTCTTAGGAGGAAAATGATTAATTTTTCACTTTCAAATGAACAAAAAAAAGCTGCATTGAGCGCAGCAAAAAATGGTTTTGAATCTACAATATATTCTTCAATGGTTATACTTGGTTTAGATCCTGATACTTATGATTTCTCTAAAATCGAAGATTTTAAAGATTGGGAAACCCCAAGTGTACAAGCGAATCTATATGATGCGTACAAAAAATATCAAGAAATTAACAATAAACTGAACTCTCTTTAATATGAAAAGAGTTGTGTTTTGCCCTTCAGAAAATCTAATTGATGAGGCTTCAGTTTTATCTAAAAAAAATAATTTACCAATTAATATTGGTTTATGTAAAGATATTGAAAAAGCTAAAAGTAATTTTGATAAAGTAGAAATTATTGAAGTTCCCGAGTTTAGAAATTGTTCTTATTTTCAAAATATAAAACAATATTTTCATCAAAATATTCTGTATCATAATGATTATATTATTTTTAATAAAAATATTCAATTATTAGTTAATGATAATATACATGAACCCTTTCTATTAGAAAAACATCGTGCAAAATTCTGTATCTATTCATCGGAAATTGGCAAAAAATCTTGTAAAATTGTAATTGACAATCAAGAGTTAGAAAGCTTTGAATACTGTGTTAATTGAAAAATATGAAGAGATGCCGTGCGTTTTTGTCTATAAAAATTATTTTGATGTATCAGATTTTATAGAAAATTTAGAAAAAGAAACGGAAAAATCATGGCCGTATATTTCTTGGAATAGATCTGTTACTGGTGATATTGGCAATACTGCTGAGTCAGAATATAGAAGCTCCATGGAAGCCGATGTTTGGCCACTGCTTGATGATACTGTTGTTGATGATATTAAAGATTTAGCAAAACAATACAAAGAAATATTTTTCAATATTGATGAATGTATATGGGATTATAGACGTTGCTTTGATTTACATCTACAGTCAATTCAGGGAATGCAATTGCTAAAATATCAGAATAATTCGCAATATCACGCACACCATGACCACTCTCCAGACACAAGCAGAGTTTTGAGTTTAGTTGGATGTTTTGGAGAATCTTTTGAAGGTGGAGAACTTGAATTTCCTTATTTCAAAAAAACAATAAAACTCAACACAAATGAACTTGTTTTGTTTCCGTCTAATTTCCCTTACACCCATATAGCACACCCAGTAACATCTGGTGTAAAATATAGCTTAGTGATGTGGTTTATATGAAAAATATTAATGAAATTAATCCATTCGAGTATGATTTTTTCCATCTAGCAAATCTAAGTGGAGATGTTAAAGCATTTGCAAAAACAACGGGTGGACTGATTGAAGCACCTGATGTTGACTATTATCAAACAGATAATGGTGTTTTGCTTTGCTTTAAAGAAAAATCACCTATGCATGGATATCATGATTATCAAATTGTTGGTGATAATGGTGATTATATTATGCAAATGCTTGCATATGAGAATTTTCAAGATATTGCTCAAGGATCAACAACACATCCTTTTTCATTTTATAATTTTTGGAATTCAATTGAATTGCCGTCTGCTGGCACACCACCATCAACATACGGCGGAACTGGTTCATTATCAAATGGAGTAGAATTTGTTAGATGTGACTATAACAAATTTGGTCCGGTTCCTTTTTATCCAAGAACAACTAGATATGACATTATTTCTATGAAGGTAGTTCTTTCAGCAAGCGGTATAGGTCATATCTTTCGTGCCGATACAAAAGATCAAGATTTCAAAGATAAAAGTACTCAAATTGTAAATACATATTCAAGAACATTTTCTGGTATTTTAAAACAAATTTTTGAATGGTCAGAGGTTTCAAAGTCTCCATTTTCCAGTGAAGAGGGTCCTGCCGTAAAAGCAATGGCATTTATAAATGCACTTGGTATAAATGATATTTTAAGTGAAATAAATTCCTTGGAAACAGATATGAGAGTTGCCAGATATATACAGGGTAATAATGAAATATATCAAGAAATTGAAGAAAAAAATATATTTCCAGAATCATTAGAAAATTATTTTTTATCTCATATTAGATATAAAACACTTAATTCTTTACTTAAGAATAGTAAAAAATCTTTTACGATTGATAATTCTATTTTGTACAAAGAAAAGTCATTTTTAGAGTCTTCTGTTTATACATTGTGTATTGTAAATAATATTGATCTAGACACTAATTCAATGGATGATATAGAACTATTAGTAATAAATAATAAATTAATAACTAATTTTGATACAAATATTATAGAGAAAATAATTAAATATAAATTTATATGAAAAAAATTGCCATTATTGGAGGCGGCACTGCTGGGCTAATTTCAGCCTTGATCCTAAGAAAAGTTTTCCCTAAATTTAAAATTACTTGTGTATCTTCTTCTAAGATTGGCATTATTGGTGTTGGCGAAGGCTCAACCGAGCACTGGCGAAGTTTCATGGAAATGTGTGAAATTCCATTAGCAGACATGTTAGTGCAGTCTAGAGCTACGCATAAATATGGAATTCGTTTTGAAAACTGGACCAACCGTACCCCGGATTATTTCCATAGCGTTGCACATGCTGCAACAGAGGAACCTATTGGTTATTTTGCTCTCTATAATGGCCTTATTAAGAACAATAAAACCCTCACAGAAAATATTACATCAAGAGCTTTAATTGAAAATAAAGTTAATGCTAATTATCCACATCAGTCAGTTAATCAGTTTCATTTTGATACTTTCAAATTAAATCAATATTTTACAAATATTTGTATATTTAGAAATATTAAAATGATTGATTCTGAAATTGAAAATATAAATTTAAATTGTGAAAATGGTTATATACAATCCGTTTCTCTTGGCAATGGCGATATTGTTGATGCAGATTTCTGGATTGATGCTACTGGGTTTAAAAGAATTTTGATGTCCAAACTTGGAAATACAAAATGGAACTCTTATAAGAAATATATGCAAATGGATTCTGCTATTGCATTCCCTACTGAATCTGATCCTTCTGGTCAAATACGTCCTTATACAAGGGCTAGGGCTATGCCAAATGGCTGGGTATGGGAAATACCGACACAGGACAGAAGAGGTAATGGATATGTTTATTCATCTCTTCACTGCACCGATGATCAAGCAATCCAGGAAGTTTCCAAACTTCTTGAAAGACAAGTTGAACCAGCGAGAGCCTTTAGATTTGATCCAGGGCATCTTGAAAAATTTTGGGTGAAGAACTGCGTAGCTGTTGGCTTAGCGGCAGCTTTTGTGGAGCCTCTAGAGGCCACAAGTATTGGTTCAACAATTCAACAAATTAGATGTTTAACTCAAAATTTGGGTAATTATGATATTAACTCTAAAAAGTTACAAGATTCATATAATAAAAAAATGAATAAAATGATGGAAAATATATGTGCAATGATATGTTTACATTACATTTCCGATAGAGTGGATTCACAAATGTGGAGAGATCAAAAACATATGGAAAAACCAGATTATCTTGTTGAACTATTAGAACTTTGGCAGGAGCGTCCGCCATTTTTATATGATATTAGTAATAATAATTATGAAATGTTTTTAGTTCCTCATTTTTATCATGTGGCACAGGGGCAGGGTCTTCTTTCCGCACAGAGGGCATTTGAAATGATATACTCATACGATGTCGAAGAGCAGGTAAACTATCTTGTCTCCGAGGCGAAGCTAAATCAGACAGGACATGCAACAGTTGATCATGCCGAAGCGCTCAGACAAATTCAAATATAAAATTTTATATTATAAAAAAGATTTACCAACCCCAAAAAGGGGAGAAGTATTAATCGTTCCACAAGACAATCGCTTAATGGACATACCACCATTTCTTCCATCCGAGCAACTTCCATCTTGGTGGAAAGATTTACCAAAGATGAAAGGTTCTCTTAGGAGATGCCAAGGAACCTACGATTATATTACAAATGGTTTTGTAATTCCCCTTTGGACAGATGTTACAGTAAGACCATCTATTAATGGTAAAACATTTGAATTAAAATTAGGACAATTGGACGGGCACTTTGGTTCTTTTGAAGTTTCTGGCTTTGAGAGTCACAGCGTTCATGGTTGTCCTATAACAAATATAAAAGCAATACCAACTGGACAATTTCCTAAACTTGTTTCTCCTTGGAGATTTAGAACACCAAAAGGTGTTTCTTTAATGGTGCTACCAATTCTGCATGAACCCAATCCAAACTATACTGTTGTACCAGGTATTGTCCACACAGATTTTTATAATCAAATACACGTTGTATTAAATATAACTACTGACAAAGAGTTTACAATACCTGCAGGTACTCCAATACAGTTTATGGTGCCAATTATAAGAAAAAATAATTTTAAAAGAATTTTATGGGGCAATGAATCAATGTTTAGATTTATTGTTAATTCTGGCCTCGGAGAGGGCGGCCTGGTTTCCCCAGACAGAAACCAAATTTATAGAAAAAAACAGAGGGAAGCCGATTTAGAGGCGCAAAAAGAAAAAAAATGGTTCAACTTTTTCAAAAAATAATATTTGCTATTAAAACAATGTCCGATAAATCTTAGTAGATTTCTAGATTTCCTCATTAAATCTATATGCTGTATAATTAAAGCATAATGGATGAAGTCAAAATAAACACATCTAAAACCATAACTCTGACTCTTCCGGCGGACCCTGCCAACAATGCCGTATCTGTTTCTCTCTATCATGAGTTTGGTGATCTTATATCTGGTCCTACAAATGCCACAAGAGCCTCTGCTGGCATTTATAACATCACATACGGTCAACAAGCCTCTGGTCTGTATATTTTAAAATCGGCGGGTAAGCACAGAGCAGATTTTTCATACACTGTAGCCAATACGGCCTACACGCAATCTATAATTTTTAATGTCTATGTTCCTTATGTGACATACGAAGAGTTCTTTGCGGAATACCCGGAACTTGAACCACAGAATAGCAATAAATTTGAAAAAATTGAAAAAAGAATTAAAAATATTATTAACGCTTTTACAGGTCAAAATTTTGAACCTTATTACAATCAAACAGTTGAAATCGAGGGTAATGGTTATAAACAACTACATCTACCATTACCAATCTTTAATTTAAAAACAGTGAAGATTGATGTTGGGACATCTGAAGAACAGAATTTGCATGACTCAACTCAGGTAACTTTAGATAATATGGAAAAAGTAAAATATCAACCGTTTAATTTTAATTCATCATTTTATATTAAATGGAAAAATTCCTTACTGGAAAGCACAACCATAACAATGCTAAGCAACCGTTTTAAAAAGACATCCCAATATTCAATCTTGGGCGATTACGGGTGGCAGTATGTTCCAGAAAATATAAAACAAGCGGCCATTCTTTTAATCGCTGACGCGATGAATGATGACTCAGCCTACAGAAGACATGGGATTTACTCAGTAGATCTTGATGTCGTAAAGTTTAGCATGAAAGATAATTTTTATGAGTCAACCGGTAATATTGAAGTTGATACGTTGTTGATGGATTACACTCTTTTCATTATGGATTATGTTGTGTAATGACTGTCGCTGGCTTTATTCGGTATAATCAAACCGCCGATGTTCACTTAAAAACAACCACGACCAACGATGCTGGTCAAAAGTATTATACTTTCACATATAACAAAACAGTCCCGGTTATTGCCGTCTCGCCAGAAGATCAGTTCTCTGCTGGTGCCAAGGTTAGAACCGCACCGTATCAAGACTTTATTCCTGTTCTGCAAATCATTGTCCCTGGTCAGTACTCTAATACTGTCATAACTACATCTAGAATATACAATTTAAAAGATAGATATGGCAATGTATTGGAAGCAGGACCATTTGAAGTTATTACCATACAGCCAAAATTTGGTTGGAACGGCAAAAAACATCACATTATTGCAAGCCTTAGAACTGTTGTGGAACAATCATGATGCAGTTTAAAATTAATTCTGACCTCCCCCAGTTTTACGATAAGCTTCAAATGACAAAAATCAATATACAACAATCTTTTGTTTCCGCTGGTGAGGCCACCAGAGAATATTTTTATAATTCAATTGTTTATGGTCATGAAGACGCATTTGATAATGCGGATATTGAAATTGTTGCAATGGACAACTCCGTAACATTAGATATCGCTGGTGTTGATGAAAATGTATTATTGTACAAATACGGGATTACATTAGAACAAATAACACAAGATTTGAACACATATCTCCTAGAGAAATTACAAGATCAAATTGCTGGAGTTTTTAGATGAGTATAAGTGTTTATGATGTTAATACATTTTTAAAAAATGATTCAACTCTGGCAAATGTCGCTGGAAAAACAATGAATTTTTTCCCCGTGGTGGCAACGGACGGAGAACCAGCGCCCTATGTTGTTTATTTTTATCACCCAACTGTCTCAAATGTTGAGACATTTTGGGAAAGAGCCGATTATGTAAGATATTCTGTTTTTGATACAGACATGAATAGGCTTTTTCAAATATCTAACCGGGTGATCAATTTATTAAGTGTTGGAGATGGGGTGAATGGTCAAAATGGCATAACCAGCAACAATTACAGGATTCTCTCAAGTTATCAAACCGGAGCGGGTCTAGTTGCCCCTTTAGAAATAAATGGCGTGTATAGAATGAATTTAGATTTCAAAATGGTAATTGTGGTAAAATAAGTATGGTATTATAAGACTGTATGGACTATACTACTATTACATACATTGGGAAAACCCCAGGATATGTTGTCAAAATAGAAAATAAGGTTTATGATTTTGAGTGGAATAAATCTCTAGGAATCGGTAAAAGGATTGGAGAAGTTCACCCAAACCATATAAAAAAGATCGCTAAATGGCGTGACAAAAGAGGAAAAAAAATTTTTATCCTCGAATAATTAGGAGGAATTATGGCAGTTAATGTGTCAAATATCGTGGTCGGTGAGGCCACACTCAAGCTTGGCGATTCCGCCAACGCAACTACAATTGGAGCAATGGACGCCTTCAGTGACCTCGGCGCTACGCAGAATGGTGTTGAGATTTCATGGGAGCCGGACATGGTGGATATTGAAATTGATCAGTATGGCGATGCCGCCAGAATTGTGCAATCAAAGGTGAAGGTGATGGTTAAGACCACCATGGCAGAGGCAACTCTGAACAACCTTGCTATCGCATGGAACTACGACCAGAACACTGGTGGTGATACGATTATCAACAACAACGATGGTGCAAATACAAGAACATTCAAGTTCGGTGCTCAGTCGGTGTTCCCGTATGAGAAGGGTCTGGTTGTCGCAGGCACAGCCCCGGGCTCAGCCGCTGGTGCAGTCAAGACTCGTAAGTTCTATACCAAGAGAGCAATCTCGATGGAAGCATCAAATATCACGATGAAGAGGGCTGAGGCTTCGGTTTTTGCTGTTGGTTTCCGCATCCTTCCAAAGACGGAAGATGTTGGATACGAGTACGGCAAGATCGTGGATCAAACATCCTGATTCGTTAAAAAACCCAAACTATCGCGCAAAACCCCTAGGTTGGTATGGTATACTGAAAACCTAGGGGTTTTGTGTCCCCTTTTACATAAGGAGAATAAATGGCAACAGAAAAGAATAAAGATTTGTTTTTGGGTAAAGAAATTGTTTTTGCCGATGGCAAGAAAAGAACAGTCCGCCCTCTTACAATCCGCAATCTTAGAAAGTTCATGAAAATTGTTAAGGATCTGAAGACAGAGGACAACCTTAATGATGAAGATATTGATGTGATGGTGGAAGCAGCCTCAGTTGCTCTTCTTGCTGTTGATCCCGATCTTGCTGAGGACAAGGATGCGCTTGAAGACGCACTTGATCTTCGCTGTTTCGGTGAATTAATGTCTGCTGCAATGGGGTCCGACCCTTCCTAACCGGCGAGGACGGTAGTGGAACCCCCCTAGAATGGGGAGACATACCGATCCTCAAGTATGAATCAGAAATATTTATAAAAACTGGCGCGTGGAAAAGTCTTCAAGAATTAGAGGCAAATTTAACTCTTGAAGAACTATTCCTCTTATATCGCGCTTGTAATAATGAAATAAATAATCAAATAAAAGTTGCTGCCTTGGCACAGGGCGCAGATGTTGACTTTAATGATGATTGGTTTGACCCAGAACCACCCAAGGTTATTACAAAAGATGCAGCTGTTGCATTGCCATTTGGTCTTGGATTTGAGACTAATTAATATTGCTTTTATTAAATAAATATGTAATAATATCAACAGATAGTTATGGCTGATCAATCAGGTAGAGTTAGGGTAGAAGCGACTGTCAATGACGCTCTTACAACCGCTCTGGGCAACATGTCCAGAGAAGTACAACAGGTTGTTCATTCGCTATCTGTATTTGGCTCAAGGTCTTTAAAAACAGCAAACTCAGCGCAGGCTTTAGAAAAAGCGCTTAGATCAACATCGGCTACAAATAGCCACCTTGCACAGAGCACATTGATTGCCTCGCAGCATCAAGTTGTGCTTGCTGGACACTTTCGCAATACAAAAAAAGTTGCAGAAGAGCTTGAAAGACAAATTCGTTCCGGCTCGTTATCCAGTGCCGCCCAGGCTAGATCTGTTAATAATGTTGTTGTTGCTTTAAGGGCACAACAGGCTGTTGAAAAAGATTTAAGCAAACTTGTAAGAACTCAAGATATTAGGGCTCAAGCGAGAGCCTATAACAGTCTGGCGACCCAAGTTTCTTATGCTGGCAACCGGATTACAATGGGACTTACCGCCCCGATTGCCTTCTGGCTTAGAAATTCTTTTGCCAATTATAGAAGGCTTGAAACAGAAACCATTAGAACTACAAAGCTTATTAGTGACTCATATGAAGATATTGCCGAAGCGTCTAAAAGAACAGGCGTTGAGGTTATTGAAAATGGCAATGCTTTTATTGATAATGGTCGCAAAGTCATGTCCCTTCAAGGAGCAATATCTAGTCTTGGCAAAGAACTTGACGCAATAAGTTTGAAATATGGTGTCGCAAGAGAGTTAACCCAGGGTCTTGCTGGTGACTACGCAGAGTTGGGTATTGAATCAATTGATGCCCTTGCTGGGTTGGTTGATATCACTGCTGCCGTAGAAAAGCTTGGTAATGTTGATATTTCACAATCACAAGAATTCATAAAATCTTTGTATCAAAATATTTTGCGTGTTAGAAGAGATCAGGGTTTGCTGGTTCAGAGCAATGAGGATTATCTTGATGTAATTGCACAATTAAATGGTCAGTTGGCAATGTTCAACATGGTTGAAAACAAAACTGCCCTATCTCTTAAAGAAATTGCAAAGGGCTTTCCAGAACTAACGGCTGCTTCAACATCTTTTGGTTTGTCAATGACCGAGGCTGCTGCTCTTCTGGTGCCGATGGTCTCTGCTGGTTTTCAATTGGGTGCTTCCGCTAACTCCGTAAAAGTTTCTCTACAAAGATTGATTGCTGCGACCAAGCAAAACAGTGAAATGATTGATACCCTAAAAGCAAGTTATAAAGATTTTAATGTTGAGTCTGGTGTTGGAGTTCAGAGTCTACAGAGATTAGCAGACAGCTTTAATGCGATGAAGAGAGGCTCTTTGGGTGCCCAAGGAACTCTTGAATTTTTTGCAAGGCTTTTCGGTGTTCGTCAAGGACCAAGAATGGAAGTTGCTATTCAAAACCTTGCTCAATTCCAAGATCAAATGACAAGCGGACTGAAGGCAATTGCTATCAATCAAAAAGAAGCCATAACAACAGAGGGAGAACTCAGTAATCTGTTGCAAACCTATGTCCAAAGCAGAGCTGCAGCAGCAGGCCTTGGAGATAAATATTCTAAAATGCAAATCGATAAATTTGAAGATTTGTCTAATGTTGTAAGACTTTCACAATCTGGCGACAAGCAAATTGCAGATTCATTTACCAAAGCTAGAGGTGACTTTGCTCGCTATTTAGTTGAGCAGCAAAAAGCAGGTAATGACCAAATTGGTAAAATTCAAACAGAATCCGGTAGAGTGTTGTTTACCGCTGTTCAAGGCGGTGGCGAGGGAACAACGGCTGCTGCTAAGTATGAAGAAGAAATAAAAAGATCTCTTAATTCTGCCGAAGTAAGATACCAAAGAGCAAGAGAATCTTTGAAAGCACTAAGCCGAGAAATTGTTCCTGTGCTTAATGATATATTAGGGTTTATAGTTCCAATTTTACAAAAACTAGCAGAGTTCGTTCGTGGACTTGACCCAACATTCAAAAAAGTTATGGGTATAACAATACTTTTTGTTGCAATGTTGGGTCCAATTGTTCGCTTGGTAGGTGCATTTTTCCAATTAAAGTCTGCGTTCTTTTCAATGAAAACATTTAGTTTAAACCCTTTTTCAAAACTTAAAAGGGAATTAATCCCCGTTAGGGAAGAGTTGCTAACATCTTCTGATCTTTTATATAAATTTAGAAATAGACTGACACAGATTGGAAATAATTTTTACCTTAAAGCAACAAAAAGAGAATTTCAAGAATTGCAAAAAGCAATCCGACTTGCAGATGGTTCGGCTAGACAGAGAAAGGAATCTGACAGAATACTGCGTAAACTGAATATTGATAAAACACAACAACCAGATTTTTCTGGCCTGATGCCAGATGCAAGAATGCAGATAGAAGCAGCCCTTGCGCAGATGTCCCCATCTCAACAATTACTTGGGCTTGGCGGTTTTTATAAAACGATTGTAGATAGTGCCGGGAATGCAATGGCATCAATGATGCCAGAGGCTGTTGCTATTGGTCGGGGAATGGCTGAGGAGTTCTTTAATGTGTTGAGAGCATACGGCTTTGACCCGTCCACCGTGGTCCCCGCTCCAAGACCTCCTGGAGGCAGAGGTTCTGGTGGAGGCGGTGGGGGCGGCAGGCCCCCGGTACCGATGAAGCCACCGATTGGGGGCGGCTCAGGAGGGGGTGCCAGCACACCAACCCCACCAACCCCACCAACACCTGCACCAACCCCACCAACACCTGCACCAACACCAGCAGCACCTGCACCAACCCCTGCTCCAAGCGGTGCACCAAAAACTGGAACAAAACCAAGAGCGCCGAAGATTCCCAAGACACTTCTTTCTGCTGAAGACATATACAACATAGCTGTGGCTCCTACAGAAGATGCTTTGAAAGCGCTCAGTTCAGATCAGGTAATAATGGTCGCAAAAATACGCGAACTCAAGGGGTTAAACTTAGGAAAGAAATTTAATATTACAAAAATTATGAATGATTTTAAAAATCGCACAACAGCTCTTAATATTTCATTAGAAGATTTTATAAAAGATATTTATAACAAAACAAAGTCAGTTGCTTCTAAGCCAGGTGCTCCTAGAGGTCCAAGCAAGTCTACAGCAGCAGTTACTACAGCGACGGGTCATGTTGCTGAAGCAACCGATACTGCTCTATCTGAGACGATAGAAACAACTGGAGAGAAAGTTGCGGCTGAAGCAGGCGAAGCTAAGCCAGCAAAAAAGACTCGTAAAACCACAACGACAACAGAGGATGCAGGCGCAAGAGTTGCTGAAGCCACCGATGAAACATTAGCAAAGACGATTGCCAAAGAAGCTGAAGATATTGTTGGTGAAGTTAAATCTATTGTCACCAAACCTTCTAAAAAACTTAAAGAACAATCATCAGACCTCAGCTCTAGAGCCACTAAAGCTTTGGATGATCTGTACCAAAAAATTTCTGAAACTTTATCAGCAAATGCGGTTTCTCTCGTTGGTCGGGGGGCAAAAGATTTATTAAAAATTGCAAATGACCTCGCAGACATTGAGACCAGTGTGCTAGATGCTCAGTCGGTTGTTAAAGCCGAGTATGTGAGTGTTACCTCAGAAATTGCAAGATCGCTTGTCAGGGCTATTGTTGAATTAATGCAGCAAGTTAAAGCTAGTACAATAAACGCTCCTGAAGGGTTTAAAGCGATGATGAATAGACTGCGTAATGCTAAAGCTCTAACGGATGACCCAAAGGGTGGTTTTGAAGCAATTTTAGCAGACATATCTCAAAAATTTGGTGGCCTAGGTCTTGATTCTATAAAAGAATTAGCAGATATGGTAAAGATTTCTATACCTGGTGATTTTGCCCCAGTAGTCAAAGGCGTATTCAAAGAAATAAAAGGTTTTGAAGATCAAGTTTTAAAAATTGCTGACATTTTAAAACAATTAACAAGATTACTGCAAATTTCTAAAAGACACACCTCGGCAGTTATGGGTGTTTCTGGTGGCGGTGTAATAAGTGAAAAAGCTGCAACAAATACAGCAATGGCTTTGATTGGAGAAGAGCTTGAGGCATCAGACATAGCAGGAACTGCCGGTCCAAAAATTTCAGACACCAAGGGTGGCGTGAGCAAAGAAACAAAACCATCTCTTGCAATGACATTACAAGATCGTCTTAGAGGTGTTGAAAAATTACAAGAACGATTGAAAGATTTTGATCAACAAATTCAAGAGAAGGTCCAAAGTATTTTAACACTTGAAAGTAACAGAGACGAAGCAATAGCAAATAAAATTGCAGAATTAACAACAAAAGCAGTTTCTGAATACGACTCGCTTGTTGCACAACAGCCACAAATTAAAAATGAAATTTCTCAAATTGAAGCAGAACAGGCATTGATTTCACAACAAATAAGTGAAGCAATCAGATCTGGAAATAATGAAGAAATGAACAAACTTAAATCATTGTTTGAAGCAAAAAGTCAAGTTAGAAGGTCTTTGATTGGACAACTTTCTCCAACAATGAGAGCAGAAGAATCAATTCAAGCCGAGGCGGTCGCTATTGTTGATAAGACAATAGCCGAAGAGAAAAAAATACAAAAAGATTTAAAAGACCAGAAAATAAAAGTTCGCTCTGATTTGATTTCTCATCAGAGAGAAATTCAATCATTAACAGAAAAATTAAGAACCAAGTTTGGCGGAGACGACGCTTCTGTCATTGTTTCTTTGCGCGAGGCGATGTCGCCAGAAGGCTTGATAGCCGAAAGAGAGGCAATGGCTCAAAGAAACAAAGAGCAGATTGAGCAATACCGGAAAATTGCACGCGCTCGGTTTCGTGGTCGTCAGCCCCGAGACAAAGGTTTTATGGGGGGAGATCTTCGGGCAAGGCTCGGCTCTCTGGAAACTTTAACCCCAGAAGAAATGAAAATTGTTAAGGAGGGTTTGGTTCAAGATGCTAAAGGAGTACAAAACGAGCTCCGCAGATTAAAACAATCAAAAGGTTTAAAAAATATTAAAAAACTTCAAGAAAAATTAAAAAAAATAACTCAAGATGTTGTTGAACAAGAGCGCCAACAAGCAGAAGAACATTTGAAAGAGTTAGAAACTGAACTGTCTAAAATTGAAAAAAATCTAGAATCTAAGGGCGTGCCCGATAAAGATGATAGAGCGGGGATGGCATCATATAGAGCTTATCAAAAAAAAGCTAATGCTTTAAAAGCTCAAATTAATTCTTTAACAACAGAAATTGCTCAAAAATCAAATTTTGAAAATTATAAAAAAATTTTACAACAACAAATTGAAACAGAAGAAAGCAATTTAAAAAAAATAAATGAAGAAATTCAAAAACTTGAACAGGCTTTAAGAGATTTAAATAAAGTTTTTAAACAAGGTTTTGGTCTTGACCTTGTTGATCCAGCAACTGGAAAAGTTCTGCATGCTGTTACACAAGCTGAAGCAACATCAACAGATCTTTTTCTTTTAATGCAAACTTTGCAAAAAAATTATGAAACAGTTGCTAAACAAAACATTTTAACAACTCTTGAGTTGATTCAAAAAGATGAACAAGCCATACTTAGTGCTTTAAAAGATCTTGGTGCCTCTTCATATTATATATCAGGCAGAGCAGTAAGTAAGGGTGGTGTCAGAATTACAGGCGATCTTATAAGAAATATTGCTTCTAAATTAAAAATTACTCTACCAGGTTTTTGGCAAGAAGCTGCAAAACTTTTTGATACTACAGATTTCAGTTTAAAATCTGTTGCACAAACACTCCAGTTCATCCAAAACCTTTTTGAAAGAATTCCTATAAGTGACATAGAAAGGGTCTATATAGACAACCTTCCACAACTCGCATCTGTTGAAGGTTTATTGCAAATGGATATATCAACAATCAAATCTACTCTGCAGCAGTTTGGTAGAGGAAGAGCAAATTTTGGCGCACAGGCTTTGGTTCCAGGCGGTGGGAGCAAACAGACTGCTATTTTGTCTGACATCCTCAGAACAGCTGCTGCAGCACAGGGTGATGCCGAAGCGGTGTCTCGCGCAGCTCTCGCAAAGAAGTTAGCCCCGTATGACAAAGACGATGCACTAGCTGTTGCCGCAGAGCAATCTATCAAAGAAGAGATTGATGGATTTTTGACTTTCTATGAACAACAGCGAAGACAAATGATTCTAGAACTTGTGAGCTCGGTGCAAGCATCAAAAGCTATTGAATTTAAAGAAGGGCAAATTGCGTCGGTCCAAAAAAAGATTAAAGACCTTGAAAAAGTTAGAAGAGATTTGCAAAAACATTTTAACGTTCTAACCACAGATCCTCAAATTGTTGAAATTGATAAGGCTATTGAAGAACACAACCTTCAAATAAAAACGCTCAATGAAGAAATTTCAAAAATTAAAGTTATAAGGAAAAAGGCATCAGAATCATATGGCGGTCGCCTAAGGCTGTTCAAAGCTCGACTAGCCGCTCGTAGAGAAGATGAGCCTCTATATCGAGATGGGGAAAAAATTCCCGGTGTTACTCAATTGCAGATGCAATCAGGGAAAACTCCAAACCCATATTTGGACATTAGACCTCAACAAATACCACCAGAAGTTGCTGAAGCAAGAACTCAGATTTTAAACCTCATCAAAAAGGCTCGTTCTGGCAAGATTGATAAAGATATAGCAGACAGTTTAATTGGAGCTTTAAAAACAACTATTGAAGTTTACCAAGAAGCTAAGCAAAAAAGTTTTACAAGAGAATTTGCCTCTTTGGAAGAGATGGCAAACGAAATTAGATCAAGAACTAAGCCTCCAATTAAAGGTACTACCGATTATCTCATTGTAGAACTTTTTAAAAAAATAGAAAAAGCTGGGTTGTCCCTTGAAACGATGACAGCAAGTCAAATCCAACATTATGTAAAACAATTAAAAGCGATTCAACAAGAAGCTGAATACAAGAGCCTCTCATACCCTGACCTGTTTGCGGCAATGCAGCCTTTAATGGATATTCCATTCAGACCTCTTGAGGAATTTAAGAAACAACCTACTGACCTGCCAAGATCTGCACGACCAAAATCTTTAAGTGCCGCCGTTCCAGACGGTCCAACGGTATTGGGTCAAATTAATGCCGAAATTGAAGAATCTTTGCAAGTTGCACAAGATGTGCTTATTGCGTTCTTAGAGACGCTTAAAGCCCAAGGTAAAGGGCTTGATGTAATAGCGACAACTGCTGGCTCTTTGGCAATAGATGAAGTTTCAAAATTAAAAGATGAATTAGCAAAGATTGGTTTAACAATTCAAGATGCCCTTAGAAATCCAATTGAGGCGTTTGCAAAACTTAAAAACATTAAAATATTTGAAAAAGGTGGAGGTATAGAAGAATTATTTAAGCGCCTCGTTCTGTTCCAAAAAACTCTTAATGAAGAAATGGATCTTGCAAAGGCAAAGGCAAGAACCATATCAAGATTCCAACCAAAGGAAACTGCAGTCTCCACGCCGACAACTCCAGAAAAGACAGTTGCTGGCGCTCCATCAAAAACAGCTAGTTTAGGGTTTGGTATAAGCAGAGATGAAAGACTTATTTTGGCTGAAAGAATTAAACAGCAAATTATTGAAACAGGAGTTGCTTCTCAAAACTTTGCTGAGTTCCAAAGCGACACATTAAGATATATTCTTCGTGCTTTTGATGTAAGAGGTAAGGCTGCTGGTGGAAACTCTGCACAAAAGATTCAAGCGCTTGTCGCAAAACTTAAAGAGATGGGTATTGTTGTTGATGCATCAATAACAACTGTTGCTATAGAACCAATTGAAACAGCAACAGCAGAAATCAAGCCGGTGCCCGTACCAGCCGATGTTGCAAAAACACCAGCCGAAGCTTTGAAAGAAGTTGCGGTTGAGGTTGAAAGAAAGATAGAGGTTGCTAAAGAGACCATCACAGATGTTGCTGACGATGTTGCCTCCACTCCCATTCCAGATTTTGCTGATGAATTTGATTATGTGATTCATGAATTAATTGAAGAATTTTATAGAATAGAAAGCAGAACATCTGAGCAAATTATTGATCTTATCGCCCAGTTGCAAAAATTCACTGGTCGTTCATACTCGGGTATGGACATTGATTCAATGATTGCTGTGGCAACAGAAGAACTTGGTAAACCAGCAAGAATCTTTAAAGATTCAATTGACAACATTAAAGATCGTTTGTCAAAAATTAAAACAGCAACAATTGATGAATTAAGTGATTTAATTACAGCACTGGGGGCGCTGCCGGTTACTCAAATTGAGGGTGTTGATATTGAACAATGGGTCAAAAGAGTTGGTGAAGAAATGGAAGACCTTAGACACAGAGTCAGCACCGAGGTACATGACATTTCAGATGGGATACGAGACACTTCAGAAGCTATTGAGTTTTTTGGAACAATAATTGATGATGAACTTGATGAAGCTGAAATACTAATTCGTGATGAAATTTCTGACATAAAAGAAACAGTTGCGGCAGTAAGGGCCGCCAGATCAGCAAGAGGAGGAGCCGGTGGAGGGAGCACTCCCCCAACACCCCCAACGCCTCCAAGCGGTCCAACGCCTCCAAGCGGTCCAACGCCTCCAAGCGGTCCACCCCCAACGCCTCCAAGCGGTCCAACGCCTCCAAGCGGTCCAACGCCTCCCGGTAGAACTCCTGGGCGAGTGCGAAGATTCTTTGCAGGTCTTACCCCTGCGAGACTTGGCGTAGGCGTAACTGTTGGGCCAGCCCTTGCGCCAATCTTGGCAGTTCGCGGTCTTTTAAGAAAATCAGCAATAGATTTCATTGCAAATCTTGAAAGAACGATAATTGAAGGACAACAGCTAACAGCAACAGAAGGACAAAAGAAAGCCGGTGAAGCAGCTCGTAAACTCTTTGATAGGCTTACAAAAAATATTGCAAGTATTGGAAACATTTACGGAGCATTAACTGTTCATTCTACACCTCTGAATGTCCGCAATGCACAAGGAAATCTTGTAACGAATCCTGCCCTTTCAGGAATTAGACAAAATTTTGGACTTGATACTACAGGTTTAATAAAAGGTTTGGAAGCGGCTCGTATTGCTGTTAAAATGTTTGGTCTTGGAAGTGCCCAATTTGCAAAACACATTATTTTTGCTCATGGAAGAATAGCAAGTTTTGCTCTTGGCTTTATACCTTTTGGTAAAACAATAACCAATGTTTTTGTTACGGCCACTACTGGCTTAGGAAAATTAAGAGAAGCTGCTAAACAAGCAATGGAAGATGCAAAAGCATCTGGCGCGTCCCGAGGAGCAGCAGCGCTTGCTGGTTTAAGAGCAGCAGGTTCTGGGCTTAGGGGGGATGGAACCGGACCTACTTTTAGAGATAGATTCAGGAGTGGGGCTCAAAAAGCAAGTGCCGGTTTGCAAAGACAGGCAGGCTTCTTGTCTTCTGGTTTGATAAACCAACTTACATACAACATGGGTCAGTTCGGTATGGTTGCAGACCAAGCGCTCACATCTCTTGTCCAAGGTTTATTAAGAATTCCCAAAGTTGGCTTGCCAATTTTGTTTGTTATTGGATTAATCATTACTGGCTTCTTCACAATTAAAAAAACTATTGGTAATTTTGGTGAAGCTGGTAAAAGAGCAATGGAAAATTTCAAAAAAACACTTCTTGTGGTTAAAGATACTGCAATTGCGCTCCTTGCCCCATTTTTTGATCTTTTTGCAGGTTTCCTCGGAGCAGGAAAAGAGGGCGGAGAATCAATGGACGATATGGGTAAAGGGCTTGAAAGGTTCAGCCAAAATGTTAAAAAGGCCGCCGAAAACATTAAAGAGTTTGTTGAAAAATATGTTGTTCCATTTGTAAGCGTTGCATTAAACGTTTTCAAAACTATTGCATCAGCTGTCTGGAAAGTGATCGGTGGATTTATTCTTTTGGTTAGGGGCTTGTTTGAAAAATTCAAAGGTGACTCAACCAAGGGTGGTGAAATGATTGAAAAAGCATTTAGCCAGATTGGAGAAGGGTTGAAAAAACTTTTTAAGATGCTTTTGAATTTCCTAACACAGTACTTCGCGCCACTGGTAATTGAAATTATCACCCTCTTGGCTATATCGGCAGTTAACCTGCTTGAACAAATTCCTATTGGTGTTGTTAATGCGGCTAGATGGTCATTAAAAGCCATTAACAACCTTTTCTTTGAAGCTCTTAAATTTCTTGCCAAAGGACTTGGCTGGATCCCAGGGTTGGGGGGCAAGATCCGTGGTGCTTTACAAGCAATGCAAAACGGTATTTCTGGAGCAATTGATTTTGTTGGAGATAAAATTAATGGATTAATTGGTAAAACTTCTAATGTCATTAGAAACTTAGGCGATCAGGCAAAGGTCGGCATAAAAAAGTTAGGAGAGAAGATTGAGACGCTAATGCCAGGAGTTGGCAAGGGTCTCTTAAAAGCATTTTTGAACTCTTTCAAAGATCCAGCAGCCGCCAATGCTGCTGGTAAAAAAATTGCAGAAGCGGTGTCTCAGGCCACAGCACAAGCCAAAGAAGAAGTAAGAAAGAGTTTCTATGATGCTGTTGTTTCTAACCTCAGCAATACATTATCTCAATTGGGTAATGAGCTGGTTGATGCTCTTAATCAACAAAAAGACGCTGCTCTTAAGGTTTTTGATGATCAAATTGCTGGTATTGAAGCCCTCGCGGAAGCAGAAGAAAGACTTACAAAAACAGAAGAATATGAAGCTGATAGGAGAAAGAGAAGAAGAGAAAGAGAATTACAAAGTCAAAACTACCAAAAGAACAGGGCGCTTGCTATTTATGAAGGTCGTATTGACGATGCAAGAAATCTTGATTTAGAGGAAATGAAGACCCAGCAAGATTTCACTGATGAAATGAATAATCTTGAAAAAGAGCGCACAAAAGAATTGCAGTCATATAACAGATCAAATGCAATAACAATAATAAGAAATCAAAGGGAAGAAGCTTCAAAACTGTTTGATGAATCAATCAAGGAACTTGAAACATTTATTTCAACACAAACATCGCTGGGGGCGATCTCGCAACAAGACTTTGAAACAAGATTTAAAACAATTGCGGAGCGAGCAAAAACAACATCTTCAGATATATCTACGGCATTTCAGAATTTCTTTACAGCCCTTCCAGCACAAATACAAGCCGGTATGGATTCCACAACCGGAGCCGTTGGTTTCTTCTCCGCAGGTTTTGATAGCCTCATTACTGTAGCCAGAAATAAATTTGGTCTTGATACCGGAACTGGTGGAAATGCTCAATCGCTTTTGGGTATTACAGGACAAATGCTCACCGGTCAAGGAACCGCAATTACAGCGGCATTCGCCCCTGGTGGTTCTATCCAGACCGCTTATGGGACAGGTCTTGATGCTTTAAATACATATCTTGAATCAAAATACCAAGGAGACGATCCAAAGAGTTTGAAGAGTCTTTTCACAAAAGCAATTGCTGATGCCAATGAATCTGTAAAACAAGAACTTTTGAAGGCGCAAACAGGAATAGGCTCTGCAATGGACGGCGTTGTTCAAAAAATGAACAAATCTCTTGAAAAACTGGCAATCAAAGAAGCGGTTAAAAAAGCAATTAAAGATACAATGGCTGAACTTGAAGCCGCTGGTGAATCAACAACAACGACAACAACAACGGGCGCACCAGGAGCAGGTTCAGGCGCACGGGGAGCATTGTCCGATACTGGTCACCATGCTGCTGTGGGTTTGTACTGGTCAAGAACTCGTTCAAAGTCAACAGACCCTTGGCGAGACTGGACAAAGGTTGCTACAGATGAGTTGAGTGGTTTTATAAATAAGGCATATCTTAACCCATCACTTGTTGAGGTTTCTCTATACCCAACAAACATCAACCCAAACCAATTCAAACAGAATGCTGGTGGTCTCAAACAAAATGCTGGTGGTTCAAGAGGTAAAACTCCGATAGCCTTCCACGGAGGTCCAATTAATTATTCAGGAGGCGGTCCAACGACCGGTCCAATGCATCAGGGAATTCCCGCAGTTCTACATGGTGGAGAATATGTTGTAAGAAAGAGTGCTGTTGATAAATATGGTAGCGGAATGCTTCAAAATATCAATCAAGGCGTATTCGATAAAACAAAAGGTTATTTTACGGGTGGAAGAGTCGGCTCAGCAAAAGGCGGGATTCTTGATGAATCAAAAGGCAAAGTTGGTTTAACTCCAATAACAAAAGCAAAGAAAAAAACAGACAAAGAAGATATTGGAGACAGAATCAGATATGCAGTTAACAACCCTGCACAATTTGCTGCGAGTGCGAAAACGCCAAGCGTTTCTTACACAGATCCATTAAAAGACCAAAAACTTGCAAAAATAAGAGAAGACTTTCAAAACTCAACTTTTGGTAAAGCTTGGAAAGCTTTCGGTTTTGGAGCTCGTTTGATAAACCCAATTGAATTATTGCCAATTGCATCAAGAGTCGTTTTTGGCAAAGATATTGAAACTGGTGAAAAAGTATCTGGAAAGGGAAGGCTGAAAGAGGTTGGTATTCTTGCCGGTGCTGTTGTTGCTCTTCTAACGGGTGCAAAACTATTAAAACCAATTGCAAAAACAGTTGGCACAAAGGTTGCACCAAATCTAGTTTCTAGGATTTCTAAATCCCTTGCGGGACGGGGCGATGAATTGTACGCAAGAATGAATCTTGGCAATTCTCTTTCAAAGACACCCTCATCGGTTGCGGGAGCTCTGGGGCTTTATGCAACTCCAGAATTAAGCAAGCTTGGATCTTTTATGCAAGGGCAGGTAATGCCAAAAATGCAAATAAAAGAACCTTTAATTAATAAATTTATTAAACCAGCAAAATTGAACTTAAAAGCTATTAAAGATCAATTGGCTTATAGGAAAATGGCCAAAGAACACTTTGGCAGTGTTCGTGAGTTGGAAGATACTTTTATAAATGTTTCTTATGGAACTTCCCCCCCTCGGTGGCGAAGTGCGGCCTTTGATATATTGAGACCTGGATCTGATATTCCCCGCCCTCCTTGGGGACAGATGCAAGGAGATCCCCCTAGCCCAATTTTCAATGCTTTAGTGGCAAGTGAGCGAAGGGAAGAGCTTCTTGATTTTTTGAGATCACAACCGGCCAATCGGAATTACTCAATTGATCGATTTTTCCGAGGTCCCGCCCGAATCCCAAGACCCCCATCATTTCGTGACGCTTTTTTACCAGATGAACCGCCACAATATGAGTCATTTCTTCAAAAGTTTTTTGCTGAAAGGTTTGTAAGCCGAACTCTTGGCAGTCTTTTAATACAAAAATATTCTAATTTTACTAATTATATAAAAAATATACCAAATAATTTTAGGTCTTATTTTGGTCTCAATAATCCAATATTAGACACAAATATAACTTCCAATTATAGGCGCGTCGTGGACGACTATCTGGGAATTGATCGGTGGATTTATCAACGTCCGCAATCACCCAGCCAACGCTCAGATCCTCTGATGGGTTTCCCAGCATTCGGCTATAGACCACTGTCTCCAGGGAGGATGAGAGACCTCACGCCCGTTGAATTGAGACCAACACTAAAGAACCCCATAGCAAGACCAACAAGCCCACAAAGACGAGCGCTAGAGGAGCAGCGAGAGTTGTTGCTAAGACAACAAGAAGAAGCCATGAGGATTGCAACCCAAGTTGAAAGAGGAATAATGATTGGCTCTCATGGTCCATTGACTACTTCAGATAGGCTTGCTGAAATTAGACAAACCCTTGACCGGATGTATTCGGCTAATTTGCCTGGAGCGAATCAGACGCTTTCTGCGGCTGATATTCCAGGTATACCTAGAAGAATTCCTCTTACTTGGCAAGAATACGGGGAAAGTCTTCGGATAGATCAAGAAGGTCGAGCATTAATTGATGAATTATACTCTACTACAAGAATAAGAGATGTGTTAAATCAAACAGATCCTGTCGCAGTTCTTGTAAAAAAAATTTCTGAATTTGTTCGTAGATCAATACCGTTCTCAAATGAATTGACTTTAGATGAAATTAAAAGAATAATAAAACAAGCAGAAAAAGGAAATGAATATGTTTTTGGTCTTGGCCCCGATCCTGACGGCTTTAATGTTTTTCAATTATTAGATGAAAAAAGACGAACAGACATACTAGATTTCCTGAGGAATATGGATCCCGCCTTTGCCCCGAGGGGCGATATGAACTTACTTTCGGACCCTCAGTCTGAAGCAGTGTTTAGGAGACTTATTTCTATGAGTTATCACACTGGAGGGAATGAGATAGGAATTTCAGGTCTCTATTCGGCAAACGACCCAAGGAACCCGATGGCGAACCGCTCTACATTAAAAGCAATGCTCAAAAGTATGGCATTTCTTTTTGATAGGGTTATTGTTCCTAGGAATATAACTATGGCCAGATCAGGTAGCACAAATCCTTTTTCTGAGAATTTTGGTCGGTCTGTTCGTGAGATGTTGCCTGGTGTTGACTGGCGAATAACTGGGGGCGATCTCGCTGGTACCCAAAACGATATTGCGCAAACGTGGTTAAATATACCCTGGAAAGTAAAGATGTTGGACCTTTGGAGGGGCAGTCATATTGCCCTACAGAAGAATCCATTATCTGATATGTATGAAAGATTAAGAGTGGAAACGGTTGTTGCTCACTTAGCGCAGTATCGCAACCAAGCTAGAGGAATCTTAAAACCATTGCAAGAAAAGATTCCAACAAATACAAGAGTACATCCAGATGCCGCTGATGGTGCTTCTTCTCCATGGGCACAACCACTGCCAAGAAGAATAGCAACTAATTCCACAAGAAGAGCTGAAACATCTGAAACTCAGCAGCATGCAGACTCCATGAGAGACATTGAATTAGAAAATGCAGAAATGGCATATAGAGAAGCAGAAAGAAGAGCCATTGAAGAGACGGCCGCGATCGTGGACGAGATGAGAGAAAACGTTAACAGAACCTTAAACAACATTCGCCTTGTCTTGAGTTCAGAAGAGATAGCATATATTCAAAGTTCAAGAGAAGATGAGATACAAGAACTCCTAGACCAGCTGCGGATCGAGAGAGGTCTCCCGCCCGATCCTGACGGAAGTTTTACTGGTGGTTTAATCCCAAGATTCTTTAAGGGTGGAATTGTAAAAGAATTTGGAAAACAAATAGGGGAAAACAAACAAGTTGCACAAGAAAGAGCTGAATTTGAAAAACAAAAGAAAAACGGTGGTTTATCCGAAAAATGGTGGAATTTGGTACAGCCAAAAGAATCAGCGCACGGCTGGGCAGAGGACGCGGATAAAGTTGGCTATACTTCTAAGAAAAAAACTGGTGGCTTAAGTATAAATAATAAAGCTTGGAAAGACTTTGGCGGTACATTGCTATACGGCAATCCACAAACAGCAGGTCAAGCGTCCCCTTTGCAACAAATGCTGGTTGCTAATAGAATGGCTGCTCTTGGTTGGGACTCTAATTTTATGGACGAAAACTGGACCAAGAAAACTGCTGACACTAAGAAAGATTCGGTAGGTCTTGGGGGCTGGACTACTATAGCAAAACCAAATGAATCAAAAAAATTAAGACTTGAGGGGTGGAAGCCAAGATCGGAAAAGGCACTTCGTAACCCGCTTGATTGGGATGCAAAATCAAGAAAAGAATTTTTCCCCGGCGGAGAAGATGTTTATAGAAAAAGACAGCTTTACTTAGACGGGTACCGAGCAAAAGGACGCTTCCAAGGGGGGCGGATCACAGGTCTGTCGGACCTTGGAGTGCCAGCAATTCTTCATGGCGGAGAATATGTTATTAACAAAGCATCAGTTGATAAATACGGTATTGATCTCCTTTCAAGAATAAATAAAGGGATATTTAGTGGGGCTAAACAATACAAAGTCGGTGGCTATGTCAGCAACATCTCTGTCCCGGAAATACCAAAGTATGTTCCACCAATGTCAACATATGCAAAAATTGTAAACGGAGGAGTTGGAGTACAAAGTCTAAATTCTGAAAGTACTCATAATTATAACTTCTATGTTGATAACTTTATTGGTGAAAAAGAATGGTTTAATTCAATGATGAGGGAATACAATGTAAAGGTTGTCCCAGCTAACCAAAAACAAGCCGGTCTTGAATCAAGGGTTATAACAACATATAATGGCTTGAATAGAGGAATGTAATGACAATTGTAAGTTTTTTGTCTTTAAATAATCAAGAAATTACCGAGCAGGGCCGACAAATAAATGATGTGATAAACATTAATGCCTCAGAAGTTGAACTGGACTCTGGCTCCAAAAGAAGATATTACAGGTCTATTAAAAGAACATTTTCTTTTCAATGGGATTATTTGCCATCTCTTTCTTCAAAAACAATAGACAATAGAAAAGGGCGGGATTATTTAAAGTCGCTTACAGCAATTGCAAATAAAATACCAATGAAAATAAAAATTACAGCAGATGAGAATGCTGAAACAATAGATGTATATCTCCAATCTTATTCGGAATCTCTTATAAGAAGAGAAATTTCTCAAGGTTGTGATTATTATAGAGTTAACATGGTTTTTGAGGAAGTGTAATGTCTAACGAAGAATTTACATATGAGATTACAGCAAATGCTTCTGGTGAAAAGTTCTACAACGGAGGCCCAATTATCGGAATTGCTGCCGTCCTTTCTATTGAGTCAGAACAAACAGCAGTTGCAGGAAAAATTGTAAAAGCAGACTCTGCTCTGTCGTTTGAATCAAATCTAACCGCTTTGGCTGGTCTAATTCAAACAGTTAGTTCAATACTCAGTATTGATGGCGCAACGGTCGTTGTTGGAATTTACATTTTAAAAGCTTTGGTAATTGCCGATGCGAGTGTGGACCTAAGCGCAACTTCTCTTGCCATTAGGTATGCCATACCAGCGACGCAAACAGGCAATCTTTCTACAAACATTACATCTTTAAAAATAATAAAGGCTGCTGTTAATCTTGATTCAAATTTAAACACAACCATAAATGCAAAAATTATCAAACTCTTAAGTGCAAACCTGTCTGGTTCTTCGTTGTTTGTGTTGCTGGCTGGCGAAATTCTTTTATTAAAAGCAAATTTGTCAATAGTCACAGGTCTGGTTGTTGCTGACATACTCAGAATAACCTCAACAAGCCGCTTCCCAGGTTCAATTGTTTCTTTAATCGTTTTAGACGACAAGCCTCTCACCGCTCAAAATAGAAATATTAGTTATGATGTTGGTCAAGTAAAAGTTGAAAAAATAAATTGGAATTCTAAAAAATCTAGATATTATAAATCAAGTACTCCAAATAAAATGGTTGTAAAAATTGGCTGGGAATGGTTGCCATCTAAAAAATATGAAACTTTTGATAAAAGAGAAGCCAGGGATTATATAAGAGAAATTGCAAGCGACATGAATTCTCATATTTTGAAAATTATAAGTTACGGTACGAATCCTCAAGATTTGCCGGTTGAGACGAGTTATAATGTATTTGTAAAGTCCTACACAGAAGACATTGTGAGAAGAGATTTAACTCAGAATGTTTATTTTTATAAATGCGATTTAGAGTTGGAGGAAGTTTAATGCTAACGCAAGATATGCACGGCAAAACGCTGTCCAACTCATTTTCTAGTGCTACGAATGCATATGCACAAAGGGTCAAACCTAAAATTTTAATTACATTTTTAGATAATAGACATGTAGAAAATCTTACGATAGCAACAAATGATACATATTCCAACACATCTCGGGGGACTAGGAGTACTCAAATGGCGGGGACCACTCTCCAATCTGGGTTTTACTTTAAACCGGAACAATCAATGAGCGGTTCTGAACGCCAAACTTTTGCTTGGGCTGTCTGTAATGATAAAGATGAGCACGGTCAAGTTATTAGAGCAAATGGCAACTGGTACGCAATGCCATCAGACACAGAAGATAATTTTAAATTTGGTTGGAGATCAAATGCTAAATCAACATCATCAACATATGCCGATGGCGGTTTTGCGTTTACTACATCCCCTTATGTTGAGTATACTTTTACACAAAGAAAAATAAATAAGATAAAAATTGTAACATCTGAATATTTCGGCAAGGTTCAATGGTATAGAATAGAAGCTTACAATAACACACTGTCAAAAATTTATGATCAGTACGGTGAAATGGGCAAAGACGAATATTATAAAATTCATAATATTCCAGATACTGCTGGAACATACGATATTTATCAAATTAAACTTACAATTTTAAGTACTAGAAATAAACTAGACAATGCTCGGATAATGGAAGTTGTTCCAATTTATGAGGTTGATGTTACAGACTATGTAATTAGTCACTCAGTGGATAGGGTGGGGGAATTGTATGAAAATTCCATTCCTATCGGAGGAGGTGGCTCAAGCACGGCCTCTATTACTCTTGATAATACAACAAAACATTTCAGTCCTTTTAATGATAATTCACTATACGGCAAGTATATGAAAAAAGATCTTAAAGTTAACATATATAACGGTTGGCAAATTGTAAAAAGCAACTCTTTACTCGTTAACACTGTTTTGACAGCAAACATGAATACGACCTCAAACAGCCTCACAGTTTTGGACGCGGCAGGATTTTTGAATGGAAATGCAACAAACAACTTTATTTTGACAATTTCTCCAAACAAACTAAATGAAGAAATGGTTTTGTGCTCCACAAGAACAGATAAAACCGTGACAATTTTAGAACGCGGGTTTGGTACGACAACAGCTTCTTCTCACACTTCTGGAGAAGTTGTGTCTTTTGATCCTTTTGAATACATTGACTTTGGAGAATTCTATATTGATGAGTGGACTGGCGGAAGTTCAATGGAGGTTTCTGTTAAGTGCATTGATAAAACAAAATTTTTAACTGAAAAACAAATTACTAAAGGTTTCCATATTCAAAACGCAACTGTTGGAGAAGCCATTGAAAACTTAATGATGTTGACAAATATTTCAAAAAAAGAATCAAATCAAATCTATCCATTCAACGATTATGGAAGAAAAAACGCAATTGCGCTGTATTCGTTTTCAGAATTTTCTCCAGATAAAACGGGTGTGGCAATCACCCCAGGACAGGGGTTGAGACTGCGTGCTTGGAAAATTGAAGTAGGTAAAGAAAACACTCTTAAAGATATTGTCGCTGACGCTCTTGACCGAGAGCTTTCAGCATACGACAGGGCTTTAAGAATTAAACCTTACATTCCTGCTTCTTATGTTTCATACAGCACCTCTGCGTCGGGCGTTTACGGATTCAACTCAAACACTCAGTTGTGCCTAGACATTTCAGATTTTGCTTTTATTCCAAGTATTAATGGAGTTTTGCAAAGCGTAAACTCAACAGCTCAAAGTGAATATTTTAATGGGGTTGTTGACGGATATTTTGTTCCTACTCAAAGTGGAGACTACTCTATTAATATTTCAACAAGAAATGCGGGGATTAGGGCGTACTTAGATAATACAATAATTCTTGATTATTGGAATTTAAATGCAACGGCAACTGCAACAAGAAATTTGACATCTTATGAATATTTGGGATTCTATTTAAATTTAGATGCCGGTGTGCCTTATAAATTAAGAATTGAATTCTACCATGGAGCTGGCGCTCAAGGTAGCGGGAGCAGTTTCCAATTGAAACTATATAGCCAACTTTCTGGGTCAGGTCAAGTGCAGATCCCCGTCAGTTCTGCGTACACAACTGTCGCAGAGGATGCTGTTGGCTCAAGAAATGTGACATCTGTAAAAAATTCTAAAAACAGAAATCATTACAGAAATGACGGAAAGTATATTGGTCCTGTTGAAATTAATCAAACAACCGGACTTGTTTCAGAGCCAGGAAGCAAATCTGTAAAAGTTGTAACGTCTTCTTCCATAGTAATTCCTTATGACGAATCTCTAGATTTAGAAAATACAAATTCTTCTAAATATAACGATGGAGAATTTACTATTGAATTATATGTAAAATTTCCTAATGGAACTTTTAGCAATAGCGGAACATATATAACAAATGTAACTACAGCAAATTCCGTTAATTATGGTTATACATTTTTTTATAATAACTCTGGAAATGGTTTTACATTAAATGGTAGCAATGGAAATAAAATAGTATCTACAAATACGGCCTTAGATCCTGATAAATGGCAACACATTTGTGTAACAAAAAAAAATAAAGTTATAAAATATTATTTAAACGGCCAACATAAAGCCACAGAAAGCAACTCCATAGTTTCTACATTTGGTTTGGGAGACATCACAATTGCTAATGCTGGTAAAGATTTTTTAATTGATGAGTTGATTATATATAACAAGTGTTTAGATGGAGACGAAATTCGCAATAGATATATTGCAACACAAATTAAACCACTAACAAAATTTCCACATTTATACGGAAACGAAAAGAGTGTGAAGGCAATTATTGATGATATTGCACTTGGTGATTTTGGCAGATTCTTTGTTGATGAAAATAATAAATTTACTTATTACCATTTTTATAGATTTTATGAACCATCAATTGACCAACACTACTCTGTGCAAAAACAAATATCAGGCAACTCTCACATCGTTTCAGCAGAATATAATGTACAATTACAAGTTAATAAAGTAACTGTTGAGGTTACAGACGAAATTCCTGCTTTGACATCCAGGAGACCTGTGTGGAACGCAACAGAGGGCTCTACACTTGGTGCTGTTACTTTAAGAAATAATATATCTTCATCATCTAATAGCATACCTGTAAATACAACAAATACTCCTCCTTTTAGTCAAAGCGGTTATATTAAAATAAGTAACGAAATTATTAAATATAATGATTTAGATTCACAAAATTTTTTAAATGTTGAAAGAGGGATGTTTGACACAACACCATCTGCTCATTATGCAAACGATCCTGTCAGAGAATCTAGGTATTATGAAATTAAATATGAAGGAGCCCCAGTTTTTAATATCCTGTTCCCTTTCGTTACGGCAGCAAACGCTGCTTTTAGATCGCCACCGCTTCTGGAAATTTCTAAATTCAACACAACGCCGTATTTTGCCGAACTCGTTTTATCAGCGACCTCGGCGCTTCCTAGCGGTAATCTAGCGTACATTCAGGGCACAAACCCTTTAACGGGGGAGCAAGAGGCAACATCTATCTCTGGTGTCCCAGTGATTGGTCAATCTGGTTCTAACCAAGTTAAAAAACAAGTGGCATCTTTGTCTGAATCTATAAGAAGATATGGTTTAAAAGAAGTCGTAATTAATAATCCATATATTATGGACCCTGTAAAAGCACAAACCATAGCAGATTTTTTAATATCAAAATTTACAACACCAATGCCTGTCGTGGATGTTACGAGCATTGCCATCCCGCAAATTCAAATTGGTGATAGAATTGAAATAACTGAATTGTTAAGTTTGGATATTACAAATGTTAGTTATTGGGTTATTTCTCATAGCATTTCTTTTGGCGACACAATTGAACATAAAATTTTATTAAGAAAGGCGGAGTAATGGCATCAGAAAATTCAATTTATTTTCAAGCAACCGGCGGTCACAGCCATAATGGTATTAATTCTACATTGATTGATGTTGGCCAATATTCTGTTTTTGATTTTACAACCAGCACTGTTGGTTCCCCCACTAGAATCACTCGTCAGGAGCAAAATAGAATTAATTTTGAAGACTTTATTGTCAGAACTATACAGTCTAAAGTTTTACAACCGGCTGGTATTCGGCTTGAAGCAAATACTTTCAATGGTAAAGCAATAACCGCCAATACAATTCAAGGAGACAGAATTGTTGCCAACACCATAACTGCTAATCAAATAGCTGCCAACACCATAACTGCTGGTCAAATAGCTGCTAACACTATTACGGCCAATGAAATCGCGACTGGGACAATTACTGGTATTAAAATAGCAGCCAATGCAATTGGCAACACGCAAATTGAAAATGTAATGTCAATCATTGATCTGCAGTCAGATTTCGTTACAACAAATGCTATAATTAAAAGCAATAATTATATATCAGGCAGTGTAGGTTGGGCAATCAATGCAAATGGTATTGCTGAATTTAGCGACGTGTTGGTTCGTGGAACAGTTATCGCAAATGATGGTTATGTTGGCGGATGGGACATTGCTTCAACTTATATTGCCAGCAACAACGGAAGTGCTGTTCTATATTCTAATGGATATCTATATGCACAAGAAGGATTATTTCAAGGTTCATTATCGGGTGCAACAATAACGGGTGCAGATGGTGTTTTTAGCGGTTCAATGATGGTCTCGGATGGGACAAACGGTATTGAAATCACTACAAGCGGGTTTTTGAGAGGGACGGGTGGTTCCGGTATAAGAATAATGAACTCAGATAACAGCACAGGGAACACGCAGTTATTTAAGGATTTCATAAGAACTGATCGTTTTAGTGCTGAAGATTATTTCCTTACCTCCAATGGATCAGGCGCTGAGGCACGTATTAGGTCAACAGGGCGTTGCGATTTTACAATGACAAGCACTACTGGTGAGATGTTTGATATGAGTAGGGGTTACGACAACGGCATGAACTTCATAAGATTTGTAAATTACAATACTAACAACGCTGTTGGTGCTATTGAATTTAATGGAAGTTCGGCAGTTAAGTACGTCACCTCGTCAGACAGTAGATTAAAATCAAATATTAAAATATTGTCTAACGGTTTATCAATAATCAAAGAAATTAATCCAGTTTCATTTAAATGGATTGAAGATCCCAATAAAGAAGCACATGGTTTTATAGCCCAAGATTTATACAAAGCGTATCCCCATCCTGTCACAGTTGGCGGTGACGATGTTAAAAATAGTCCATGGATGGTTGATTATGCTGGGCTAGTCCCCATATTAACCTCTGCCATAAAAGAATTAATAGAAAGAGTAGAAAATCTAGAGGCTAGATTAAATGAGATAATCGGAGTATAATGGAATAATATGGCTTATGAAAATTATACTCAGGTTGCTTGGACAGCGGGTACCCCCATCACATCCGAGCGCCTTCAGCAGATGTCTGAAAACATACAGCAGGTAAAGGAGGCAACTGACGACAACCCGCGAGGTTTAATAAAAATTAAACAAGTTACATCTTCAATATCTCATGCAACCATGGACACATACCATGAGATAATAAATCTTAAAAATGAAGGTGGCGGTGTTGATAATTCAGTTACACTACCAGGTAGCAGATATATTAGGTTAAACCTTGTATTCCCCGGCATTCAAGTTTCCAACCCTGGGCAAGAAGATGCAACATATGTTTTAAGATTAACATCTGGTAATGTTCCTGCTTCTGGAACTGTTATATATAATTGGAAAATCCACCAGCCAATTCACACATACTTAAATGCCGCTGCTGGTGCTCCGACTACCGCAAATACAACCATAAGATCAGCTCCTATTATTTTTGGAGCTGGCACATACACATTTGTTACTACCACTTCAGCAGGAATTGCTGGTTCTAATGGTAGTGGAGTTTTTAATGTTGAAATTTACCGAGACAGCGGTTCAAGCAATGCCTTCCCGTCAACTTTCACAATTCCTTGCAATGAAAATAGAATGCAATTTTATGTAGAGGACATTGGCGGTCAGGGATAAAATGCAAAGACGAGAACTCGCATCCAAAAGAAAAGATGTTGAGTGGTCTGATAAAGTTGGTTTCGGAGAATCCAACCCAAACTATAATGGTGGTAAATACATAGACGATAAAGGCTATGTAAGAATACTCAACCCAGATCACCCCGCAAATATTAAGGGCTATATTTATGAACATAGAGCTATTTTTGAGGAATATTTAGAAAGATATTTGCATGCTTGGGAAAGCATTCACCACATTAATGAGATAAAAACAGATAATCGTTTAGAAAATTTATTTTTATGTTCACAGAAAGAACACAGCGCAATTCATAGAGAAGGTAAAAGGCCAAGCGAACAGCACCGTGAAAAGTTGCGCAAGAACATGAATGATAGAAATCGGGTTGGTAAAAAAAAGGTTACAAATCGGCTTCCTTCACCGAGAAAAAAATTCCCAAATGATTAAACCCGCCCCCTGCCAAATCTGATATAATTGACCTTATGAAAATTTGTGGAGCAGAGGGCTGTGGCGTGGAGTTCACTCCAAATACCGCCAATCAGCGCTATGCAGACTCATCGTGCCGTAAGTCTATTGACTCTATGGGGCTTTGTAAATATAGAAAAGAAAATGGAATTATTGAAATGCCAAAAGATGCTTTGAGCGACACCCCGATATTGTCGGAATCAGAATTAAAAATAAGTTATACAAAACTGCTGCAGGAGTTTGAAAAATTAAAGAGCAAAGAAGACCATTTAGCTGATGCTGTTTACCGTGCAGTTAAGGAAGACATTGAGTCTAACAAAATTGCTCCTGTTCCCAAACCAAAACTTGCCAAACTTTCTACTAAGAAAAATGAAGAGGTTGCTGTTGCCGTTCTCGCTGACTGGCAGTTGTGTAAAGTTACTCCTGATTACAACTCAACGGTTTGCGAAGGTCGGATTGACCAGTTTGCAGAAAAGGTTATACACCTTACTGAAATCCAAAGGCAGGACCATCCGGTTAAGGATTTACACATTTGGTGTTTGGGTGACATTATTGAAGGGGAATTGATCTTCCCTGGCCAGTCGTTTCTCGTTGACGGTGGTTTGTATAGACAAATTACCGTCGATGGTCCAAGAATAATGAAAAAGTTCATTACTAAGATGTTGGAAAATTTTGAAAACATAACCTTTGTTGGTGTGATCGGAAATCACGGTGCCATTGGTGGCAGAGGTAGAAGAGATCACGACCCAGAGACAAATGGGGACAGAATGTTGTATAGAATAGTGCAGTTAATGTTTGAAAGTGAAAAGCGTATTAAGTTTGTTATCCCAGACGGCCGGGGTGAAAGAAACTGGTACGGAATAGACAGGATTGGAAACTATACATCTTTATTAATTCACGGGGACCAGTTCGGTAGTCTTTCAACATTCTACTCTTTCCAGAAAAAAGTGTACGGTTGGAAGGTTGGTGCTATACCGGAACATTTTGATGATGTGTATTTTGGACATTTCCATACTCCTACTAAAATGACATTTAACACAGTTCAGTGCCGTATTTCGGGTAGCCCAGAGTCAACAAATACTTATGCAATGGAGAGTTTGGCTGCTGTTGGCAGAGCCTCTCAGCCTTTGATGTTTGTTCACCCAGAGAGGGGAATTGTTACTGCTGAATACAACTGCTGGCTGGATTGATTATGAACATCAAAGGTCTAAGGTTTAAGTGTTCCAAATGCGGTGGACCAAAGTTTGCAGGAGAAGAGTATTGGTTTGCTGGTGAGTATTACATTGATATCACATGTGCCATATGTGCAGATACTAGAGATGTAAAATTATCCTTTTTGAAAGATTTTGTCTCTAAGATGAATAGTGGTTATAAGAGGCAGAAATGATTAATAATGCTCTTGTTACTAATAAATTTTATACATATTCAAATTATATCGTTAAATTAAAAAAAATATCCAAGAGGATAAATAAAATTTATGTACAAAGACTTGATAACAAAGAAATTATTGAAATTCCTTTTGTTGGTCACGAAATAATTCTATATAGAATTTATACTGTTGGTGAAGTTGCTAAGATTGTGGAAAAAAGACCTGATACTCTTAGAAAATATGAAAAAAAATTTCTTATCCCTGAAGCAAAAAAGTTTGGGGGCGGATGCCCCGGTTATAGCAATTGGCGCTACTATACTGAGGAGGATGTTTACATCATGGTTGAATTTTTCAACACCAGAACACCTGGTAGACCAGTTGTAAATACAAAAAAATACACAATACAAAACCTTTCTCGGAAGGTCCAAGCAAAAACAAGGGAATGACATGGCAGAGAATACAAATGAAGTGGAGATTTGGGCATCCATTGGTATTACCAAAAATCTTGGCAATTACGAATCGCTAAGGCTTGATGCTGGTGCTAAATGCAAGGCGACTTCGCTTGAAGATGAAGACGCTTGGAAGAGACTTTGGGATTCAATTGACAGCCAAATTGAAGCCAAACTCCAAGAGTTAGACAGTGAAAAGCAGTAATACGCAAGATTGGAAATCTAAAGCTTTGTGTTTTGAACACAAAGATAGAAGTATTTGGTTTTCATACAAAAAATCAGAAATAGAACAAGCCGTTCAAGTGTGCAATGAATGTTCAGTAAGAAAAGAGTGCTTTACATATGCATGGAATTCTGGAGACATTTATGGAACTTACGGTGGTATTTCTGAATTTGAATATCTAAACTACACTTGGAAGGAGGTTGAAAATGAGCGACAGAACAACAGGACAAGATCTTCTTCTGTTCTTAGAAAAATCCTGCAGAGAATCAAATAAATTATTTATTCCAGATTCACCGAGGCAAGAGGCTGTTGCTCAAGCATTAGCCGAACACTACGACTCAGGGTTGTTGTTTGATTCCATAACCCATTTCGTAAAATCAAGACCAGGACCGTTTCTTATTTTTGATTTTGCGGTTGAGTCTAAAAAAATTACAGACAAGGTAAAGCAAGAACGAGAGTCTAAGAACATGTTTATGCAAATTGTTAAGGACACTCACGACAGAATGATGAAAGAATGAATTACGAAGTACGTTTGTTGAATTCTTTAATGCAAACAAATGATTATGTTACGGCAGTAAACGAAGGCATTGAAAATGTCTTTATAGAGTATAGAGATGTTTGGAATTTTATTACCAATCATTATGATGAGCACAAAAAAGTTCCGTCAAAAGAAACTGTAAAACAGCACCATCCTGAGTTTGAGTTTTATGCAACTCCAGAACCACTAAAATATTATATAGATGAGGCAAAGAAAGAGTCTTTGTCTTATCAAACTAGGGTTATTGTCTCTAGAGCAAATGCGCTTCTTGGTGATCTTGGTCCTAAAGAGGCGCTGGCGTATCTTATGGAGAACACATTACAACTTTATAAATTCTCCAGCAACCTCAAAGATACTGATCTTGCTGGTGAGTGGAAGGACAGGGTTGTTGATTTAAGAGAGCGAGCCAAGAGGGGCAATAACGAATTGCAGGGTATCCCTAGTGGTATCAATGTTATTGATAAGCAATTTGGCGGTTGGCAACCGGGTGATTTTATTGTCCTGCTGGGATGGACTGGAGTTGGTAAGTCTTTTATTGCAAGACTGTTCGCAGTAAACGCATGGCGCGCAGGCTACAGGCCTTTAATTATTTCATTAGAAATGAATAAACAGCAGGAAGGCCACAGGCTAGACACTTTACTTACAAACGGCAGTGGTGTATTTACTAATACAGATCTTGTAAGGGCCAATCCAACTGTTGTTGAGCCTTATGAGAAATGGGCTGAGGAGACTTTTGATGGTAAGCACGCTATTCATCTTGTCACATCTGAGGGTCTTGAAACAGCAGACCAGAATATGGTGCAGGCAAAAATAGATCAGTATAAACCAGACATTGTTATTCTTGATTATCACGGTCTATTTGATGACGCTTCTGGTGCTCGCAATGAGACAGAGAAAGCCAAAAATTTATCTAAAGCTTTTAAAAGAATGGCAGTCAAGAATGGTGTGCCAATTGTTGATGTTGCTGCTGTAACAATGAGCGATGGTCACTCCGAAAGACCACCGGAATTAGAAGAGGTTGCTTGGAGCAAGCAGTTAGCTTACGACGCTGACTTAGTGCTTGCTATCCACCGTGAATATAATTCCGACCTGTTCCAGATCGTATCTAGAAAAGTCAGAAGATCAACACAATTTGGTTTCTTTTTAAGATGGAACCTTGAAACAGGGAAATGGCAGGAAGAATGGGATATTTAATACCTAAGAAAGCAATTTCAGGTGAAGCCGAAGATATTGAAACTATTATAAGGCTTAGACCTTGGATTGAGGATGAATGGCGCTCTCAGCACGGAGAATTTAAAAACACTGTGCTGAAAACAGACTACGACAGAAAAAATGAAATCTTCAAATTTCAAATCATTTTCAATATTTGATATGGAATCACAGATTCTTGAGTTGTTAGAGAAACTTTCTATTAGCATTGAATCTCAAACATCACAAGAGTTTAATTTGTTTTGTCCTTTTCACAAAAACAGAAATAGTCCTGCGTTCTATATCAATAGGAAAACTGGGCTTTGGCAATGCTTCAACCCATCTTGTGGCAAGAAAGGAAATTTCCGACAACTTTACAAAGCATTAACTGGCAAGCCATACGGTAAAGATATCAAGTTAGATCCGATTGCTCTTAAGAAAGAGATAGAAAAAGGTTTTTTCAAAAAAGAGCATACAGAAGACTTGGACATTGTTGATATTGAAATTGATTTTTCAAAAGAAGAAGATGTTGTGTTATTGCAGGGGATCACAAATCGAGGCATTACTCTTGAAACCCTTGAATACTTTGAGGTCGGCTTTTCCAGAGTTAAAGAAAGAATCGTAATACCAGTAAGGGATCAGTCTTATAAACTGGTCGGTTACATCGGCAGGGCAATTCGTGAGGATCAAGAACCTAGATATCTTTATAACCGTGGTTTTCGTAGGGCTGATTACCTTTTCAATCTCCAGAACGCCAAATCCTTTAACAGTTGTATAATTACAGAAGGCAGTGTTGATGCTATGGCAATTCATCAATCCGGTTATCCAAATGTTGTGTCAACTCTTGGAGCACAAGTAACATCCAGCCAAGTCAAGATGATGAAAAGGTATTTTGATTCAATCATAATTTTTTCTGATAACGACGAGGCAGGGGAGGCAATGAAATGTGCTATAATAGATCTCTGCCGTGGTAAAGAGATTTACACGGTGGAAAACTCAACTGGGCTTAAAGACCCAGGTGAGATGAACAAACAACAAATACAAAACATAATTGAAAACAAAAAACTTACAATATAGGAGAACAACATGTTTAAATCAATGAAAACTTTAAATGAATTAGAAAAGCAGGTGGTCACACCACAAGGTGGAAAATCATCTGTTAAGAAATATTTCACGGTGTCGGCAGGAGAGTCGTACCGGATCAGATTCCGTCAGGAAATGACGGAGGACGCTAAGAATTATGACGATGAGTCTGGTACTGCAATTAATGTGCCGGTTGTTACATCGCCAATTAATTGGAAGTGGAGGGCTGCCTCTACTGCCGGTTTAGAAAAGTACAACTATCGTTGCTGGGCTGCTGAGAAGTCTACTGTTGATAAAGCTTGGAGACCAAAGCCTCATCTTCTGATCAACATTGCTGTTGAGACAGAGCCGGGTGTTTGGGAGCCGAGAGTTCTTGACACGACTTTTAATCAGCGCCATGTTGGTCTTACTCTGATTGAGTATGCCAAGGAGTTTGGTACGATCACAGACCGGTTCTATAAGATTTCTAGAACTGGCTCAGGTGCATCAGATACAAACTACAGCCTGATCCCTCTTGAGGTTTCTGAAATGCCAGATTCAATTAAGAATTTGCCATATCATGATCTTACAAATATGTATTTAACTCTTCCTTATGAGAAGCAGGAGAAGTTTTATACAACCGGAGAAATTGAAAAAGACACTTGGTGAGGTGAATGGCGATGGGGAGCCCTTCGGGGCTCCCTATTTGCTTGTCCAAAATTATGAAGAAAAATATTGTTTTAGATTTAGATGGCGTTATTGCCGACATTGATACGCCCATATCCCAGATATTCATGGCAAAAGGCGTGGCCGATTATGACTATTCACATTGGTTGATTAGTGATTCAAATGATCCAGAGGCAATGAACGTATTCAACAACACAATATTTTGGAAAAATTTAAAGCCATACGCGGACGCATGGCACCAGATCAACTACTGGTTTAGCCAAAATATTGATATACATATTGTGACAGCAAGGCGCTGTAGTGCTGCAATGAAGACGACTCATGAATGGCTGGACACATGGAGAGTTGGAGCATCCAGTGTTTCTTTTACAAACATACATGAGAAGCACGGCGTGATTGAAAAATTGAATCCGGCTTTTGTTGTTGAAGATAATCCGAACGAAGTAAGAATTCTTTTGAATGAAGGTGTAAATGCTTACCTGAGAAAGCAGTGGTACAATGAGCCGCACTGGAACGAATTTCCAACAATAGAAACACTTTACGATTTAGATTGGAACTAAATGATTGACTTTGTGCATTTGCACTGTCACAGCGAATATTCATTGCTAGATGGTATGTCTACGCCAAATGAAATTGCACAGATTACAAGTACAAACGGTCAATTTGCTTCGGCAATTACAGACCACGGCACGATGGGTGGAGTTCTTAAATTTCAGGATGCGTGTCGTAAGAATAATGTAAAACCCCTTTTTGGCATTGAAGCTTATTTTGTCCCCTCAATTGGTCAAGACGAACAAACAAAGTACGAGCGTTTTCATCTCATCCTTCTTGCAAAGAATAATGAGGGCTTAAACAAACTTTTCAAAATGTCTCAATTGGGTTGGACCAAAAACTTTTATTATAAACCACGCATTGATTTTGCTCTTCTAGAGCAGATGGTCAGGGGCGATATTGTTGCCCTTTCTGGTTGTATGGCCAGTGCAATTTCAAAGGCAATTGAGGCTGGTAATTATGCCAGGGCTGAAGAATTGTCCGAGAGATTTATCAAAATCTTTGGAGATGACTTTTATTACGAAATCCAAGCATGGAACTCAAAAAACCTCAATGACAATCTAATCAAACTGGCCAACACCTATAACAAAAAGGTTGTTGCTACGGCTGACTGCCATTTTCCAACGCACAGCCACCGTGGAGCCGAAGAGGTTCTTCTAATGGTGTCTCAGTACCCTTCATTAAGTGCTGCAGATATTAGAATTGCCCAAGCCAATATTACCTCAGTAAGCGACCACAAGCATGACCTTGTGGACAAGATAAATGCAATGTATCCTCAGAGGTTTTTAAGATTTGATGAGATTAATCCTTATATTGCAGATGCCCAAACGGTTCATTCTTGGTTTAGGGAGGTTGGCTATGATAATGTGCTATACCTTGAAAATACAATGGAGATTGCTGAGAAGTGTTCAGCCGAGGTTGTCACAAAACGCAATCTTCTTCCCAAATATTCCAAGGTTCTTGAATCAAACAATTATCTGCGTGAAATTGCAGAGTTTGCAATCAAGAACAGGAGTCTTGGTGAACAATACAAGGTTCGGCTTGAAGAAGAATTGTCAATTATCAACAATCTTGGGTTCTCTGATTATTTCTTGATTGTTTGGGATCTTGTTAAATGGGCAGACAATAACGGTATTGGTCGCGGCCCTGGTCGTGGTTCTGTCGGTGGTTCTGTTTTGGCATTCCTTTTGGATATTACTCTTGTAGACCCCATTAAGTATGGGCTTCTGTTCTCTAGATTCATCAATCCGGAAAGAAACGACTACCCAGATATTGACCTTGATTTTGAGGACAAGCGCCGTGGTGAGGTCCGTAATTATTTAAGAGAGCGTTGGGGTGCAGATAATGTTGCAGCTATCACGACATATGGAGAGTTCAAACCAAAGTCAGCAGTTAAGGATGTTGCTAGAGTCTTTCAGGTTCCGTATCAAGAAATCAATGCTATTACCCCATACTTTGAAACCATTGATGAACTGGTTGCAACAGAGAAGGGTAAAATCTTCTGTCGGAAATATCCAGATATTCCGACAACTGCAAGGATGCTTGAAGGTCGGATTAGAAATGCTGGAGTCCACGCTGCTGGCATGGTGGTTTCCTCGTTACCGTTAAGTGAAGTTTGCCCTGTTGAAACCCGTAAAGATTCGGCAACCGGTGAAAGATCGGTTGTTACGGCTTTTGATATGGAAGATGCCGAGGCTGTCGGTCTAATTAAAATTGATATTCTTGGTCTCAAGACTGTTTCTGTGATTAAAGATTGCATAAACAAGATTAAGGAAACAAGGGGAATTGATACACGAAAGGCATCGCTAACCCTAGACGACCCTTTAATTTTTGAGAATTTTAATTCTGGTAATACTGTAGGTGTATTCCAAGCAGATGCCGCTGCTTATAGAAATTTAATTGAAAGAATGGGCATTGACAATTTCAATGACCTAGTTGTTTCCAACGCCCTTGTTAGGCCAGGCGCTCTTCTTTCGCAGGGGCAGAAATACATTGACTGCAAGAAGGGCAACGCTAAACCTTCATACCCTCATGAGGTTGTGAAAGAAGTCCTTGCAGAAACTTATGGAACAGTTATTTTCCAAGAGCAACTGATGCAGATGGCGGTGCTTATTGCTGGTTTTACATGGGCCGAAGCAGACAAGTTGAGGAAGATCATTGGTAAGAAAAGGGATGTTGCCGGTTTTGATGAGTTTAAGGAGAAGTTTATTAACAATCCTTATATTACAAAGACTGCAGCAAAGAAAATTTGGTCTGAGTTTGAACTGGCAGCCTTGTACATGTTTAATAAATCTCATGCGGTTTCTTATTCAATGCTTTCATACCAAACGATGTGGTTAAAAATACATTACCCTGTTGAGTTTGTTTGGGCTTTGCTGTATAACGAAACTGCGACTGACAAGATTACTGCATACTTGATGGAAGCGCAGAGAATGGGTATCACGATATTACCTCCAGATATTAATATCTCAGGTGAGTTGTTCACAATTGATCGTGACGCAATTCGTTTTGGTCTTTCAAATGTTGCTTCTTGTGGTAAAGCTGCTATTGAAGAAATTTTTGCAAAGAGACCTTTTAATTCTTATGAAGAGTTCACAAATAAATGTCGCAAGACAGCTGTTAAGAGCACACTGAGAGAAAACTTTGACAAGGTTGGTGCGTTTTCTGAAATCGGTCATGCTTCTCAGTATGACCATGAAAAGTATTACTTGCCCATCTTGGGTTTCTCTCTCAAGCAAACTGGAGGGGCAAACGAAATTGACACTCTTGTGGGAGAGATTGTTGATTTCCATGAAACAAATTCTCCTCTCACTCTTGTAAAAGCGGTGGTCCGGTCTACAAAAAAGACACCTCAGTATTTGCGGATTGAATTTGAAGATCATTCAGGCTCAACAACAGTTTTTGCAGAAAGAAATACTGAACTTGCAACAAGAGATTTTGTTTATGCATTAATAGGTGACAGGACACTGCATGCTTTTTGTGATGCATATGAATACCACGGCACTCCTTTATACAACCTAATGATGAAAATATCAAAAGGCAAGCAACATGAACAAGAGTGGTTGTATAACACTGGTTTGGGTTTGGTAAATGATGAAAAGACATTGATGTATGTATTCCATCAGAGGACATTTACCACATCAAAAGGCACAGACATGTCCAACCTTTACTGCTGGGACGGAGACTCAATCTTCAAGGTTGTTATTTTCCCTGTAATTTTTAAAAAACTTAGACATGTTGTCTCGGTTGGAAATTGGTATGCTGTTAGACTCAATAAAATTGAGGACCAAAAAACATTAACTCGCTTAGATTCATACAAAATTGAAAACGAGAATGGTATAATTTCTATTGACAATTACATAGAAAGAAAATCTCTTAAAAAGGAAGATTATGTCAAGGTTTGAGGAGATAATCAAAACATCTAAATGGTCAGAATCACACGGTTCTGTTGGTAATCATTTAGGCATGGGATCTTTTTATTACACATTACCCTACTCGTTAAGAGCCAGTAGTGTTGTGTGCTTGGGTTCGGGGGCTGGCTTTGTTCCAAAGTTAATGGTAGAGGCGCAAAGAACATTAATTGAAGAAGGTCTTCTCGGCCAGTTTAATATTAATTTAATTGATGCAAATATTGGTCCCTGGGGGTTGCCCGTGTACACAGAGACAGGCATAGAGGGCTATCCAGAAATAAATCTGATTGTCAATACAACAGATGAGTGTTACGGTTTATTCCCTTCAATTGATTATTTACATGTTGATGCAGACCATTCATACGAACAGGTATATAAAGATTTAAATAATTATGGTGGAAATATGAACAAACATAAGGTTTGGGCTATAACTGTTCATGATACAAACAATAGCTCTGATGGGGATCATCCGACCATTGGCTCTTACTACGCCGCTGTTGATTGGGCAAAAGAAAACGGTCATGATATGGTGAATTTTGCGGTTGGGTGTGGAACTGCTTTAATAATGCCGAGAGTTGGCAAGTAGTGGACAGATGGGAATATTTAATATCAAAAGAGTATCTTTTGAGACATCACATTGCAGAATATTTTTTATCTGATGTAAGTTTTATTATTGATGTTGGTGCTTATAAAAGAACAATTGGGGGCGCGTACCCATATAATGTAATACCAATTGATCCTTTAAAAACAATGGTTGATTCCTATCATGGAACAGTTTCAGCATGGGTTAACGAACATGGTGATTTGTTGGATGATAATTTTGGTGTCATGGCGCTCGGTCTGGAAATTGAAGGCGAGAAAGATGAATGGGATTCATTTTTTAAGATTGTTGAGGAATCAAAAATTACCATAATTGAACACTCAATAGAACATCAACCGAGTGTTGATCAATTTGAATTAATAATGAAAAATACAAAAAAGACTCTTGTTGCATCAATAGATATGAAGTTTTGTCATGTTGATACCCCCGGGTTCATTCCTCATTCAACAAGAAGACTTGTTGTTTTACAATGAAAATATCTCTGCATACAGACCAGCATATTAAAGATGCAAATGGCGCTTCGGGTTACTCATACAGTTATTATAAATTTTTGGAACATTTTCCAAAATTTTCATATAGAAACAAAAAAATGCAAGTTTTGGAAAATTCACCAGATGCAAATACTCAATTATTCTATATGGAACCAGAGTGGTATAACTTGCATAACATGCAAAATTTGCGCTCTCCAGATTTTAAAAAATTTTACGATCATCAATACAAAATACAAGGGGTGCATTTAGAAGCAACTAAAGTTTGGGATCATTGGATTGATGCTATGAATTCTGTTAATGAAATTTGGGTTGGCAACTTTTTTGCTCAACAATCTGTATTAAATTCTAATATTAAAACTCCAACATATGTTTTTGAGATGGGTATTGATGATGTGTGGAAACCTAAAAAAAGAGGCAACAATCGTCAAATAAAATTCCTGCATATTGATTCTGGAAGCCCCCGTAAGCGTGCTGATCTGGCTCAGGAGGCTTTTTTAAAGGCTTTTCGTCATAGAGCGGATGTTTCTTTGACATTGAAATATCACGGTCATGAAGAAGCAAAGGGCTTTGGTCACTCATCATTCTTGGTGTCGCCACACGAAGGTATTAAATATATTTATGAAACGTATACCAAAGAAAAAATGGTGCAACTTTACTATGATCATGATGTTTTGGTATACCCAAGTGAAGGTGAAGGATTTGGTTTTATACCGCTTCAAGCTCTTGCGACAGGGATGCCTGTGATATCAACAGGTGTATGGTGTTCTTATGAAAATTATTTGGGGTCAAATGTTGTTGAATCAACAATTGGGCCGACACAACACACAGGATACACCCAGGGAGAAGTTGTTCTGCCAAATGTTGATTCATTAGTGTATCTTATGCGAAAAGTTGTAGACAACTTTGATACCGAAATAAAATACTATTTTGGTCAGGCACCGGCTGTTTACGCCAACTATAATTGGAAAACTCGCTGTGATGAGTTCTTGAAATCAGTTGTAAAAAGACTCGGAACAGATTTTTTTAGATAGGAATAAAAAATGTTAATAGTTGATAAGCGCAAGGGTGACACCATGCCAGTTCATGAGGTTATTCCTACGCCCAGCGTTGGATTAAATAGAGCATTGGGTGGAGGTTTGAACACAGGTGCAACACATTTATTTTGGGGTACGCCATCAGTGGGCAAGTCCACGATGGCCTTTAGGATTTTATCCGAGGCACAAGCAAGAGGATTCCGACCAGTTATTGTTGATTCTGAATATTCTTTTAACGAAGGGTATGCTGCCAAGTGTGGTATTGATATTGATGACATTGTTGTCATTCAATCAACAGTTGCAGAAGATATTCTTAAGAATGTCTATCCGTATTTGACTCATGAAGAAGAAAAACATATTTTTTTATTTGACTCTCTCTCAAATATTATTAAGGAAGAGTTTTACGACAAGCCTGAAGGTGGCAAAGCAATGGGTCTGCAGTCTAGATCTCAAGGTTTCCTGCTTCAAAAATTAGTCAACTATCTACATAAAGAAAGAAATATGATGATGTTTATTGCTCATCAAACTATTGATCTTTCTGGTATGTATGCAGTTACAAAAGCAAAAATGGGCAACACTGTTCATCACAACATGCACAATATTGTTAAACTGTTTTTGTCAATGTCTTCTAAGGAAATGGAAAGGGATGACACAAACATGATTACTTCACAGCGAGTCACTTGGACAATTGAAAAGACAAAGCAAATTCCAAGCATCGGGACAAGTGGTCATTACTATGTCCTTCCCCAAGAAGGTATCTTGGACAAGTATCGTGAACTCCTTGATATTGCTGTTGAGATGAACATTATTGAAAGGAGGGGAGCTTGGTTCTTTTATAAAGAAGAAAAGTGGAACGGAATTAGTAAGATTGAACTAGATGAAAAGCAGATAGCCGATATATCTGCTAGGATTATATCTAATGAACAAGATTAAAACTTTTATTTGTGATCCTGTTGGTTTTGCTTTGGGATTGTGTATTGTTTTCTTTATGGCTGCTGTGCAAAGGATGGAAGACAAACATGACAAATCAAGACCTTGGGAGTAATTTTAAAATCAATCCAAATGCCCGTGTGCATGCCGTGGTGACGACTATGCTGTGCCTTCCAAACCAGTAGAATAGTAATATGAAAATTGAAGACGACATAACAATTCATTACTCAATCGGTAAATACGGTCAGGATTTTTACGAAACTCCTTGCGGTTTAACTGGTGGAAAGTATTATGTAACAAAAAATAAAGAAAAATTTACATGTCGTTTATGTAAGGAGGCTTTAGATGAAAAGAAATGAAAAACAAGAAGCGAAAAGAGATGGTGCAAAACCAGTTAAAAACTCTGGCAGGGGTTTTAAAAAAGGGGATGCTGAATTTCATGAATTCCTCGTTGACTATAAACATAATGGCGCGTCATTCACTTTATCCAGAACAGCCTGGATTAAAATGCGTCGAGATGCTTGGAAGCAAAATCATAAACATCCTTGTATCTCGGTTGTATTTGGAGAAGATTCAGATGTAAAAGTTGCAATAGTTGAATGGCATGTCTTTAAAGAATTAATACGAGACAGTGATTATGAATGAAGGTAGAAAAAAATTAGTGCAGCGGTACGGTCCTGAAATAGTAATTAAATGCTGTCGTGAGTGGAAAACTCACTGGGGCAATGGTAGTTGGGGTAGATGTGGAATATGCCATGAAACACCAAAAATTATTATAGGGAAAAAATGGGATGAATAAGAGTAAAGTACATTTTACTGCTGCAAGAGATAACTGGAAAACACCAAAGGCATTTTATGAGAAACTTAATGAAGAATTTAATTTTGATTTTGATCCTTGTCCTCCTAATCCTCAGTTTGATGGTTTGGAAGTTGAATGGGGTAACTGTAATTTCGTTAACCCTCCTTATGGCAATGTTATTGCCAAGTGGTTAGAAAAAGCTGTTGAGGAACAGGCAAAAGGGAAGACTTCAGTTTTTCTTATTCCTAGTCGTACCGATACTCGGTGGTGGCATAACTTTGTCATGAATTCTGATGAAATTCGTTTTATCAAGGGTAGACTAAAGTTTGACGACCAGAAGAACCCCGCACCATTCCCTTCTGCTCTAATTATATTTAAAGGAAAATAAAATGAAACAATTAACTTATGGAAGTTTATTTGCCGGTGTCGGTGGATTTGACTTAGGTTTTGATGCAGCAGGTTGGGATTGTAAATTCCAAGTTGAATGGGATAAAAATTGTCAAGAAATTTTAAAAAGACATTGGCCTGGTGTAATCAAATACGAAGATGTGAGAACTGTAAGCGCAAAGATGCTTCCTGCTGTTGATCTAATTTCTTTTGGGTCGCCATGCCAGGATTTATCGGTTGCTGGTAAAAGATCAGGTCTAGGAGGAGAAAGATCTGGTTTATTTTTTGAAGGTGTAAGAATAATAAAGGAGATGCGAGATGCAACAAACGGAGAATATCCAAAATGGGCAATCTGGGAAAATGTCGCTGGTGCCCTCACAAGCAATAAAGGAGAAGATTTCGGTGAAGTCATCAACCAAATGGCAAACATCGGGGCATTGGCAATTGAATGGCATGTGTTGGATGCACAGTGGTTCGGAGTCGCCCAGAGAAGAAGAAGGGTTTTTCTCGTCGCTTGTTGGGATCCTACAGCCATTGAGCGAAGTGGAGGTCAAATATTATCTGTCCCCAAAGACAGCGATGGGGATATTAAAAAGGGCAGAAAGAAAAGGAAACAGGCTGCCCGAGCCCTTGAGGCAGGCATTAGTGAACCTATCTGGTGTAGAAAAACAGGATATAGTAAATACGGTCAAGGAGGGGTGAGCACATCTTTCTACAATCATGAACGACCTGATATGAATTCCGTTCCTGAACCGTATGTCAAGGTGGTTAGGTCGGGCGCTAGAGATGATGAAGGTAACCTGCCAGCCGAAGTGTGGCGTAGCGAGGAAACCAGTCCTACTTTAAATTCTTTTGATAATAGTGGTGAGAGCAGGGCTACTGTTTTAATTGTTGACGGTACTAGAGTCAACGATGTGCGCATATATGAAGATGAAATCTTCCCAACCTTGAAACATAGGATGGGCACAGGCGGAGGGCAAGTACCCTTGGTTGGTGAACAAATTGCTATTCCAATACAGGGCACGTTGATTGGTCGCTCAGACACGGCAGGGCCAGCTGGAAAAGGATTTGGTGATGTTGGTGATCCTAGTTATACTATTGATACAACATCTCAACATGCTGTATGCACACCAGAGCTTGTCTTAAGAAGATTAACACCTTTAGAATGTGAAAGATTAATGGGCTTTCCTGATAACCACACTCAACTTGATTCTAATGGTAAAAAAATTGCCGATACCAATCGGTATAAAATGTGTGGCAATGCAATAGCCTCACCAGTTGCCGAATGGATTGGCAACGAACTTCATAAATTAATTAGGAGTTAAAATGAAAATTTATTTTGCTGGACCTGATGTGTTAAGAAAATACGATCAGGGCTGGTTTGATTTCATAGCATCTATTTGTGAAAACTATAATGTTGAACCAATTTTACCCATAGACAACGGATACCAGGGCGAAAAAGTTGTAAAACACGAAGAGATATATGAAATCAATCTTGCAAAAATTAATATGGCAGATTGCATTGTGGCAAACTTACAACCTTTCCGTGGACCTTCTGCCGACCCTGGTGTTTGTGTTGAGGTTGGGTACGCTAGAGCCTTAAATAAAAAAGTGTACGGGCATTACAACGGTTATTTACCAGGTGAATATATTGACCGAGTGAACGAGTATCTACAGAAGGTTTACCATGATAGACCAGAATGGCTTAGATCTGAACTGTATCCCAAAATTGAAGATTTCAACATAATGGATAATCTCATGATAATAAACAGTTGCACAGAAATTTTACCCGATATACTGGGTGCAATCTCCCGAGCGTCTGGCTGGGCTGACAAAACTGAAAGAGACAAATTGCTGTGACGGACATTGTTGTCGATGTAGAATTAATTGGAAAACTTATGGGAGATAGAGCTCGTGAGTTTTTAGAGTGTATGAGGGTAGTGCAAGATATTGTTGATAATCCTAGTGATTATCATGGTGTCCAAGCAATTAAATATGCCAATGTTTTGGCTGCCTATAGAACTCAAATGATTATTAAGTCGCAGGCTTTTAAAAGAAAGTCTACTATGATGAGTGAACAAGACAAACTTGTAAATGACATTTGGAAAACAATGTATGAAGCTTTATCTGAAAATATAAATGTACTAAAAATTGCCGCAAAAGGAGCGAATAATTGAAATCTTTAAAAGTATTAAAGGCACCCAAAGAGGTAAAGGCTCCAAGGACTGATGCTGAAATAACCGAAGAGTTGTTATTAAAGATAGACAGCAGTTTAAATGAGAGGAACAAACCTGAATTTAAAAAAGTAGGTGGCTTCCACCCCAGTTATACCAACCAGTGCGCTAGATATTGGTATTATTTATTTGAGGGCGTTGTTTTGGAGACATCCTTCAGCGCACAAACGCATAGGATATTTGACAATGGGCATGCTGTGCATGATCGTCTTTATAAATATTTTAATAATATTGGGATCTTAGTTGCAGAGGAGATTCCTGTAAGTTATTCTAATCCTTCGATTGAAGGCACTGCCGATGGTATAATTGACTGGTACGGTCATAAATTAATTGAGCTAAAGTCAATAAGTTCAGAAGGCTTCCACTACAGACAACTCTACAACAAGCCAAAAGATGAACACTACAGGCAAGCTCAAATATATATGAAATGTTTGAATTTAAATAGTGGATATGTAATTTACGAAAATAAAAATAACCAAGAGATCTTGCCAATATTTATAGAAAAAGATGATGATTTTATTGACAAGTTATTTAAAAAATACAACAAGATCTACCAAGATTTTGTTGATGGTAATAAGCCAAAGCACCCTTACAAGAGAACCTCGGCAAATTGTCAAAACTGCGATTTAGCCAAGATGTGCTGGTCAGAGGATGCGCCGGGGGTTGAAGACCCCTTTTAACCGGAGGACGATGTTCGGAGAAGAAGAGCGGGTATGCACAAACCAAGATTGTTTAAAAATTTTTATTGCTAAAGTATACAATGCAACTTATTGTTCCAGTGAGTGTAGAAAAATTGTAACTAATCAAAAAACTTTAGCAAAATATCACGAAAATAAAAAAAATAAAAACAACAAAAGAATTTGTAAAACAAAAACTTGTACAACTGTATTGTCAAAATATAATAAAGAAAATCTTTGTGAACAATGCAAAATAGAAAGATTTATACAACGACTTGTTTCTTGGGGTTGGGACGAAGAAAAGCTCAGAAAAGAGTTATAATATTTGTGTGAGTTTAAAAAATATAGTTGGCAAACATGAGTGGTCAAGGGTTATTGCCCTTGACCCAGCTTCTCATTCTCTTGCTTGGGCTATAGTTGACAGAGAAAAAAACTTTATCGCAAATGGAAAAATTGATCTAGTAAAAGATAAAGATCAGTCAGATAAATTCAGAAAAATTAAAAAAGAACTCCTGTTGGTTGTTGAAGAATACAAGCCAGATTGTGCTGTTATAGAACAGTCTGTCTATATTCAAAATTTTCAGACCAGCAGGATTCTTTCGTATATCATTGGGTTTGTTTGGGGGGTGCTGTCAGACAAATGTTCCACGATAGAGGATGTAAGCCCTCTTGTTTGGAAGCCAGCCATCGGCTATAAAAATTTGTCAAAGCAAGACTCTGCAAATTTAGCAAAGAATGGTCAAAAAGGATCTCTGCAGGTTAAAATGAAAAATGAAAGAAAGCAAAGAGTTCGTGAAATTGTCGGTGTAAGTTTTGGTTTACAAACTCCAAATTTAGAAGACGATGACATTGTTGATGCAATGGGAATTTCCCTTTGGTATTGGAAAGTCAAATAATGGCAAACGAACCCTACAAAGATCAAACTTGGCTTTACGAACATTATGTCAAAAAAAGAATGAACTTGACGGATATTTGCAAAATTTTAAAGCAAAGTTATGGTATAACTATAACTCCCCAGGCCTTATATAACTGGGTAAAAAAATATGATTTGCTTAAATTTAGAGGCAAAGGAAGAAACCTGGCCGCCACTTCTTTAAGAAAACCAAAATCAGCAATGCAGTTAGAGGTTGAAAGAAGAAGAAGACAAAGAGCAAAAGAGAATAGAAAAAGAAGAAAGGGATTAGGAAAATGAAAAGAAGTGTAACAGCAAGAGATATCACAACTTTTGCAAAATTAGATATGGTGTATAACCAAATTAGAGTAATTGAGGCAAAGCAGAACACAACCGAATACAAGTGCTTAGGCTCTGGTAAGTGCTGTCACATTGGTCTTGTTATTCCAATGACTGAGTGTGCCAATATAGCTTATAATTTAAATCAAAATTATTATTTGGTATTAGAGGATAAGGGACAAGAAGCTGCTGATGAATGGTTTGATGGTATTAAAAATGCCCTGATTGATGCCATGTATGATGAAAGTTGGCAACCAGGTGGTGAATCCAAAAGGCTTTGTGCTTTCTACAAAAACGGATGCACTATTTATAAATACCGCCCGATGGTGTGTAGAACTTTTGGAACCATTACAACTGTAGACAGTTACTGCCCCAGAATTAGAAATGCCAATGGAGAGATTGATCATTTTACTGGTGAGCCGGTAAAGCGAATTATTAAAATGTACCAAGACCTTTTGGCTGAATATGCAAAAGAAAAACATGAAAATTACGACATGACAGTGTATATGCCTTTGGGTGTTTTAAGTTTCTTACTTGAAGCAGAGGAACTAGAAAAATTAGCAAAAGATACAGACCCAAAGTTTTGGGTAGGAACATCTGGCTGGTACAACTACAGGGTGCAATATACAAAACTACACGGTTATTCGCTTGTAGAATTAAAGAAAGCCGCTAACAATTCTGGTAGAGAACTTGCATTTGACCCAGAAGAATAATATGACAAAAATTGTTTGGAATGGAACAAGTTTAGCTCAAGAAAGAAATGAAGGATATAAGAACGCCGAAGATAATATTTTCAACCATCTTGCTTCTTTTGAGTTTGAAATAGAAAAAACATGTTTAATACCAAGTGATGTCCAAATTTTAACTACATCTGGTATTGGTATTCAATATCAATCACAAGGTATAAATGTTGATTGTGATATTTTAATTAATAATCGTCTTCCAAATGATTATTCTTATTGCAATGGGTACAATATCGGATTTTCGTATTGGGAAACAAATGCTTTGCCTAAAGAATGGGTTGAGCACATGAACAAAATGGATGAGATTTGGACGACTTCGCGGTGGGCAAAGAATGTGTTTATTGATTCGGGCGTAGAAGTGCCTGTATTCAATTTTAAACTGGGGGTAGATAAAAACCTGTACAGCCCAAGTTTGAAAAAGTATCCACACCGACCTTTTACATTTTTAAGCATAGGTTCTCCTTCAATAAGAAAAAACAGTCAGATTGCTGTCAATGCTTTTTTAAAATTGTTTGGCGAGAGAGACGATGTTCATCTTCTTTATAAAAGCGTTGATTCTCCAGATGCAAGAATTTTTAAAAATGGAGAAATGAAGAGTGTATACAATCAGCCTAACATAACAGTTGTTGATGTAGATTTGCCAGCAAACGAATTAAGTTTAATTTACGATCAAGTTGACTGCTTAATATATCCAACAAGCGGGGAGGGTTGGGGTTTATTGCCTTATCAATCTTTGGCAAAAGCAATTCCAACAATATGCACTAACGCTACGGCATGTACGGAGTATGCAGAGCTGTCAGTTGCTTTGGATTATAAAATGGGAACAGCCAACATGAATGGTATATATGAAGGGCATGGGCAATGGGCAGAGCCAAATTTCCAAGATTTATGTGATAAAATGTTATATGTAATTTCTTCTTATGAAGAAGTTTCTGCCAAGACATACCAAAATGTTGTAAAAGTATATGATGAAATGATTTGGGAGTCTGCAGTGAAAGATTACGGTAATAGAATATGCCAGATATTGAAAGAGCAAAAAGTCAAACTTTAATTGAAAAATTAAAAGATGTTGAAGATGTAGGCCAACTTCATGTAAAAGGTTATTCTATACATGAAATATCATCTTTAATGTCATTAAAACCCGGCGAAGTCAAAGACTACATAGAAGAGTATAAAAAAATACTTTCTAAACAGGTGGACGAAGACCCTTACTTTCTTGAAAGAGTTCAGTTTAATACAATCAAAGCTTTACAAGAGTTTGACCAGTTAAGCAAAGAAGCATGGGAAACAATCAATATTGCTACAGATCATGGCATGGTGCCAGCGAGAATTCAGGCAATCAAATTAGCGGGTGAGTTAGCTACCAAAAAAGCACAGTTGCATAAACTATTGGGCATGAACACTTCTGATAGTGATTATATTTCAAGAATGCAGAAGGCAGAAAGTGTGAACCAAATCTTATCAAGAGTTCTCAGAGATGTTATTTCAAAATATCCAGAGATTGCAGACGCTGTTAGGAAGGAACTTGCAATAGCATTTGAGATTATGGACAAAGAAGATGTTATTGATACAGAAGAAATTGAAGAGGCTGAAATTGAAAAATAATTTATACCAAGAGACTGTAATTTTAGACATTACGCTTATACAAAGAGACCCTTCAAACTGCCCCAACCCAGGTGTTTATGTCTGACTTTATTGGTGTCAATCTTAATTATGAAGATTTTGATAAATTGTTGAATCAAGATGAACTGGTTGAAGAACCAGTTTCTATTGACGTTTTTGTTACTGATAAAAAATATCTTGGTCTCCCTAATTTGTCGCCAATTCAATCAGAAATTGTCCGTCATAGTACGCAAATTTTTAAAGAAAAAACATTACAAAAGATAATGGGTACAAAAGCTGGTAGTGATTATTATAAGAAATATACAGATAATGAAGTGATTTGCATGTTGGGTAAGGGTAGCGGAAAAGACCACTGCTCAAGGATCTCAATTGCATATACTTCTTATTTATTACATTGCTTAAAGGACCCGCTTGGTTATTACGGTAAAGCCAACGGTGTGTATATAGATTTGCTCAACCTGGCCGTTAATGCGCAACAAGCTCAGCGTGTTTTCTTTGAACCTCTCAAAAACCTTTTGTTGAGTTCTCCGTTTTTTAATCAAGTTGGTTTTGAACCCAGAGTCTCTGAGATTTTTTTCTTTAGCAGACCTGTAAGATGTTTCTCTGGTCACTCTGAAAGTGAAGGTTGGGAAGGTTATGAAGTTTTAACCGTTGTGTTGGATGAAATATCAGCTTTTAAGACGGACGCAGAAGTTAAAGGTGAAATCCGAGCAAAAGGCTCAGCCTCAGCGATTTATAACATGAGTAAGTTATCCGTTATGTCTCGTTTCCCCGAAGTCGGCAAAGTTATTCTACTTTCGTTCCCAAGATATAAAGGAGACTTTATTCAGCAAAGGTACTTCGGCTCAATTGAGAAAGGAGAACCTAAAACTTGGTCAATTAAAGCTGCAACTTGGGAAGTTAACCCTACTATCCAAAGAGAGCAACTTGAGTCCGAATACATCAGAAATCCAATTGAGGCAAAGGCTCGCTTTGAGTGTGAGCCACCTAACATGGAAGATGCTTACTTTAGAGATGCAGATCTTGTAAGAAAAGCTTTTATGCACAGCGATAACCCTGTTGATGAAGACGGAGTTTATAAGCCCTGGTTCAACAATAAAGATGGACACAGGAGATTTATCCATGTTGACCTTGGATTAAAACGAGACAGATCGGCTTTATGTATGACTCACTGTTCTGGCTTTAAAGAAGTCAAAACTTCAATGGGGATTGAAAAGTTGCCGATCATTAATGTTGATTTTGTTCATGCTTGGGAAGCAAGCCCCGGTGCCGAAATTAACTTTGCTTCTGTGCGACAAATGATTATAGATTTGTGTAGAAAATTTGATGTTGCTAAGGTGACTTTTGACCGTTGGCAATCAATTGAAATGATCCAAAGCTTAAGGGCTCAAGGCATTAATGCAGATTTCCATAGCGTTAAGAAGACAGACTATGACACCTTGATGACTTCAATTTATGACACAAGACTGAGGGGGTATTGGAATGAACTTCTTGTTGAGGAAGAATTGTTGAAATTAAGACTTTTTTCCAATAATAAAATTGACCATCCCAATTCTGGAAGTAAGGATTTGGCTGATGCTTTGGCCGGTTCTGTTTTTAATTCTATTGACAACATGGCCGTAGAGTTAGAACTTGAAGTTGAAATATATGGTGTTGAAGATCCAAGAGCGGTTGAGGATTTAGAAGACATGGAAGATTATGGAACTGTGACAGTTTATAACTCTGATATTAAAACCTTTGTTGATGGGTATAGCAAGCATGAATTAAATAGTGAAGAAAATAAAAAATGGTTAGAGATTATCTAACGGTCTTTTCCGAAACCAACCGGCACCAGTCTTTTGGGCAAACAAAGAATTTTATAATTCATTGAGAAACAACCGACAATTCAGTTGGGTGACTGCTACGATGACGTTCAACAGAGAGCAAGGTGCTCTCGCAAAAATAAGGAAATGACAATGAACATCAGTATCCAGAATGTTGATAGTTTTCCCCAGATCACTCGGTCGGGTAGAACATCGGCAGAACTTCAGTCAATCATTGATTCTTTGATTGATTCCAGCAAGACGGGAGCGGTTAAGATGATCGCAAATGTTGAGCCTGGTAAGAAGTTTAATTCTTTACAGCAGAGAATTCGTGCTCAAGCCAAGAAACTTGACATGAAAGTTACGATTCACTTTGATCGGAACGAAAACAAACTGTTCTACCGCTGCCCAACTGTTGCTGAAAATAACTCAGAGAATGCAAAGAGCAGTGTTACGGCTAAGGATGTTAAGTCTGTCAAGACTTCTTCCAGGAATAATGCCTAATTAATTTGTAAACAAAATTAAAAAAAATGGGCTTGGGTAACTCCCAGGCCCATTTTTTTTTGTATAATTTTCTATATGACAATTTTCCAAGAAGAAACCATTGAGATTAACGCTGAGCAAATTGCTGAGTGGTATCCAATGTTAGCTTTACCATGTTATGACCAATTAATATCTGAGCCTACTGTTATGTCTTTAATTAGAACAGCCATGGCTTTTAAAGAAGTCGGCTTAAAATTTTCAGTTTGCACGCTTTCTGACTCTTTAATTTCTAGATCAAGAAACCAGATGGTTGCCAAGTTTATGGCCAATGAAGAGTTCACTCATATCATGTTTATTGACTGTGACCTTGCTTTTATTCCTGATGACATTATAAAACTTTTATGGCATGATAAAGATGTTGTTACCGGGTCTTATCCAATTAAAAATGTAAACTGGGAAGCTGTTGCTTTGGCTGCAAAAAATGGCGTGGAGCCAGATAAGTTATTAGAGCACGGTTTGAGATATGTTGTTAATGCTATTGCAGATCCTGTCAATAACCGTGTTGAGGTTGATAAGGGTGCTATTTCTGTTTATGATGCCGGTACTGGTTTTATGCTCATAAAAAGAGAAACTATTTTCAAACTTATAGAAGCATACCCCCATTTGAAATATGTTGATGATACAGGCGGTCTTACAAAAGAAGAAGGTGAATGGACATACGCTTTCTTTAATTCTTATGTTGATGATGTCAAGCACAGATTCTTATCAGAGGATTATGGATTCTGTAGATACTGGCAAGAAATTGGCGGTAAAGTTTGGACAGATCCATCTATTGAAATGACTCATTGGGGTCGTATGAGATATGAAGGCGTAATGGCTAACTGGCTAGAGCGCAATATCGTTAAGCCAGATTAGTTTGGAAATCGGGAAAAAAGCAAAACGCTGCGATACCCCAAGAAACGCATACTCAATTTTAGGATAATTTTAAATAAAATCACGGGGCGTTAATTATTTAATTGATGATTTATTCCCGGCTTGATCGCAGTCTTTGTGCAAGCTTCGCGGCAGGCTTTGCGGCAGCTTTGTGCGATCTCTTCTTTTTAGGCTTTCATAAAGAATTCGCTGTTTAGCGGCCGATTCCGTCAGCCAAAAAAAAATGTGTTCTATGTGTAGTGTATGAATTTTCTGTCTGATAGGCTGTCCCAATGGGTGACCCCATGAGTCAGCGAATAAGTCTAATGATAAGTTTAATGAAAGCGATAGGTGATTAGTATGTTCATACCTGACAACAAGTCAAAGGCAGAGCTTATTGATGATAAATTGATGGGCTTGGAGATTGAGGATGAAGATAACGATTATGGCGTGGTTTGCCGTATTGAGCAAGTTGATTCTAACTTTATCTGTTACACAACCAAAGGCTTTCAGTTTAATGCTGGTCTTCTTCTTAATCTTGTAGCTGCGGTAAATCGTATGACTAAAGCTCAAGATCAGCGTAATAGCAACAATGATCCAAACATTGAGATTTTGGATCCCGAAAACAATTTCTCAAATACTCAGGTTCGTGCTAGACCAAAAGCTCACAGTAAGTCAGCACAAATGACTGGCCGTATTGATACGATTGCCAGAATCAATAACGAATCAATTAATATTACAACAACTGTAACTAGCAATGATAGTTTCCCGGAAAGGATTCAGTAATGGAAATTAGAAAACTAAGTGCTGCGGAATACAATAAAGCTAAGACAAGATTAGTTTCGCGGCGTAATACAAAAAGAAAGATGACTCCATCTCTTTATGATGCGCCATCTGTTGAAAAAACCTATTGGGGTAATGATCCAGGTAGTGAAATCATTAAGGGTCAAGTTAGACCAGACATTAGATTTTCTCTGAACCTTGGCCATATGTATGATTTTCTATCTGACGATAGAGTTTCAAAATTGTCAAAGGCAGACCGTGATAATCTCCGTGAGTATGAGTTCCATTATATGACTATCTTATTCGCAACAGATGGAATCAAAGAATTTATGACTCCTGATACTGAGCATTTTATGGTCGTAGATTTTGACGAAACAGCAGCCAAATATACTTTTACTCTAATCTGATTAGAGCAAGACAAAACAAAACAATGAATAAGGTCAAGGCAATGCCTTGACCTTTTTTGTTAACTAAAAAAGTAAGGTAACTATATGGATATTATGATTAATTCAAAAAAAGCAAACCTCCGTTTTAATACGGAATTAGAAAAAAAGATTCACCGTATCATATCTACAATAAAATATGGTGAAGAAATTATCATTGATGTCGATACTGATATCAAAGAAATTTTAAAAGCAATTAAAAAATCTCTTTTTTATAATTGCATTAATGATGCAAAAGTAACAAAGTTAGACGACAAAACAAAAATTAAAGTTAAAATAGATTACTAATTATAAGGAAATAACAATGACAGCGAAGACAATAGAAGAAATTTACTACGAAATGGAAAAGCGTGGACAAATTGCTCCGGTTGGAGAATGTATTTATTGCGACCGAGAAAGGGCAAAAGGAAACATAGTATTTCCGTCGCACGAAGCTTTTTCTTTTTGTAGGTCTTATCCGGGTGGTAGAAATCATTGCACTTGCGATACTTGTTTCTGAAAGGAAAAACAATGGCAATTTGCAAATATTGTAACTCTGAATTTTCAGATGAGCGTTTAGAAGCTGGTTACGATTATTGTATGGTTGGAGATTGTGCTAACAAAGGACTTGCTGAAAAGACAGCAGAGTTCAGAAAAATCTACATTCCAGCTTTACTTCATAAGTGTAATTACTTTTGGACTAGACGAGATCAATTGCAATTACTTAATGTTCGGTCTGATTTATTGGCTGGGCATGGTGATATAAATGATATTAGAAAAGACCCTTGCAAAAAGGAAAACAACAACAATGAGTAAAAAACCAACCTTACAAGAAGCAGCCGTTCTTTCATTAACACTTGAAAGATTGATTGATCAAATCCGTGAAAATGGAAGTTCCGAGTTGCTTAAAAAAGATGAAATTGATCAAATTGTTCAACTCAGCAAGAAGCTGACTTATGAATTGGGCTGGGCAGTCTTCAATGATCGCGCCAGAAGATCAGATGAATCTTAATAATTTGATCAATGACACAATTAAAGAATTGTGCATAAAACAAGTTCATTTTCTCTTGGATTATCCAAAAAGAGAAAATATAGTGGTTTATGATTGGGCTTTAGATATAGAGCATAACCAAGATTTTGCCATTTGGGAATTGGAATATTTAGGAAAACTTTAGAAAGGAATGACAATGTACGCAACTGAAGAATGCACTTGTGAAAGAGATCACAAAGAAAAGTTCATCTGTGATTTTTGTTTTGATGAATTCAAATCAGAATTTGAATGGTTAATGAATTCTGTCGTAGATGAGAACGGAGAAAGATTTCGGGATGAAACTGAAATGCTTTGTGTCAAAGCAAGGCGTTCAGTTAGAGATATCCAAAAATACTTGAAATCTCTTATGAATAAAGGACTTATTAGTCACGAAAGAGTTGATGAAATGAACGCAAATCTGAATGAAATTAATTTTCTTCTTTTCTGGACGGATATGCTTGATCGTGGCGTATAAGTGTATAAATTGTGAAGCGGTTTATGATGAAGAACCGGAAGAAAGAATCTGTACAATTTGCTATGAGCAAAGTGTTGTAAAAGAAAGAGATGAAAGGGTTAACTAATGACATTTCTTTGTGAAATGTGCTGTGCTGTTTTAGAAGATGACATTTCATTTTGTGATGATTGTTTTAGAACTATGCCGGAAGACAAATGGGTAAATGTAAATTTTCTAACTGCAAAATGGGAAAGTGACAATGGAAATAGATTATATGTATCTTGGTCCAACGCCTTGTGATGAAACTTGTGCTCAAGTTGGACAAGATGGTTATAGATCATTAGCAATAAAAGAAATGAATGCTTATATTGCTCAACTGTATCGGACATTTGCTGATGTTGATCAATTCAATGTTAGTTTTAAAATTAAATGGGAAACCCATGATTTTGGAACCTATGGAGAAGTGATTGCTGTTTATGATGCTGCAGATCAAGAATCAACAAGAAAAGCTTTAGACATTGAATGGCGACTCCCTGAAAAATGGGATGATGAAGCTCTAAAAGAAATAGGAAAGGAAAATCAATGAGATTCTGTGGAGAAATCCTCTACAATAAGGGATTGGATAACGAAGACTTGGTGCATTCCGATATCTGTCACAATTGCAATCCGAAATCAGATCCGAATAAGGAGATGAGCAGCAATTACAGAGAGTTTTTGCATGCTGCTTTGGATGAGTGGTTGGACAACGCAAACGGAACCGGTGCGTTTTGGCTTGGAGATCCGCAATACTTCTTGGATTGGGAAAAAGATAATGATTGAAATAGAGAAAATCCCAGATTACGCTCGTCATGCTTTACAAAAGCCTGACTATTTTTCTTATTGGGGTTCTGACGATATGTTTGTCACTTGGGGTTTTACCGGAATTGATCGTTACGGAAATTCTAGTTTAGTTGACCTTTCTAATTTTGAAGTCATCAGCAAAGATTTAATGGATCGTTTTCCTGATGATTTTAGAATAGAGTGCTATCGTCATTGGGCTGTTGGTCATGTTAATCGTTTAGTTTGTCATATTCTACATAGTGAACGAAATGGTTTTGTTAATGAAAACATTACCGAAGCTTTTAAGGCTGTAATAGATTGGCATAATAATCTATTAATGTATCCAATTGCAGATGAGTCGCATTATTATGATATAGAATTTGAAGCAATTCAAGAAAGTTTTAATCAATTACCAGCGTATTTATTGGAAATGATTGATACTTCTGACCCAGAGTGGGTGTTCAAAGTTTATAGTGAACTTGTTAATTATATGAATGTTGAAATTGTACCAGACGCAGATTTGTGGCCAAAAGATGGAGAAATCTTAGAAGCCGTTTATCATGCAAACCTGTTTAATGAAGAAAAAACAGAGGAGTGGGATAAGTGGTGCAATGATAGAAATTGGGCAACAATCAAATTTAAAAAAATCAATAACAATCTAAACCAACTTAAACTATTTGAGGAAAGCAATGATAATTAAAACAGACAGAGACATCTTTGAAGTTGTCGCAAATCATTTGTTGAGACAAAGGTGTAGATCAATGCAGGAATACTTTTATCTTGACGGGAAAAAAGCATTAAGTTGTGCCTATCGCGGTAAAGAAAATACAAAATGTGCTATAGGTGCTATCATATCTGATCAATTTTATGATTCATCTTTTGAGCGCAAAGGTTGTGATGATGCGGATATTTTTAATGCAATATTGTTGAGCAATCCAGACTGGGAAGTGAGTAATTCATCACACCGTCTTTTATCTGAACTTCAAAATCTGCATGATTCAGAACTTCCTTTTTCTTGGGAATATTTTCTTGGCAGATTTAAATTTTCTGCAGAAGGCCATTTTTTAAATAACATCTGGAGATATTAAGATCAAAAATAAATAAACATACTTACAATTAAAAAATAATTTAACTTATAAAAATAATTATCAAAGAAAGAAAAAACAATGAACAAAAAAGCAATGCTTGAAATTGCAGATCTGATTCAAAGATCAGATGCAAAGAGTTTTCATATGGGAAGTTGGTTTGGTAGAAATACTGAATTTGACGATCTTGACGATGATGCTCAATATGAAATGGAAGGTTTAGGTTTCGGTCCAGGTGATAAAGTAAATGTCTCCACTTATTCTTCTTGGCTAAACATGGAGGATATTGTTGATCAAGATTTCCAGAATAGCTTGAAGTGTGATACTACGGCATGTATTGCTGGTTGGGCTGTGTTTAATGCTTGGCTGCAAGACAAGGATAGGAAATTTGGTCAGGTTCAGACTGAAGCATCAGAAATTCTTGATCTATCCTGGCTTGAATCAAAAAGACTTTTCTTTTGCGAAGAGGGTTCAATTTGGGATGAAGTTGCACATGAATATGAATTTGATTATGACAGAGATCATCCAGAAACTTGGGATTTGCCTAATATTATGGTGGCTAGCGTTCTGAGAAGAATTGCAAATGGTGACCTAAAACTTCATGAAGAGTATGTGGATGACGAAGAGTGTGAGGATGACGATGCCGAATTGGTGTGAAAATCACTTGTCCATTTATGGACCAGATGATGATATGCAAAATATTTTGGATGTCATTAGGATTGGGGAAGATGACTATATGCTTTTAGAATCCCTTTATCCGACCCCTATAGAATTGATGATAGGTGATGCCTCAATAATTCCAGACGAAAAACAACTTGACAATCTAACAAATTATGGATACAAAAGCTGGTATGACTGGAGAATTGCTAAATGGGGCTGTAAGTGGCCAGAATCTGATTTATCTGTAGGTCAAGATTATACCAACAATGGTGATGGAACATCAGTAATTGCTTTTAATTTTGATACTCCTTGGGCACCGCCTATTGAAGCATTTGATAAAATTAGCCAAGACTATCCAAATTTATTGTTTTGCCTTTATTACGAAGAGCCAGGTATGGGGTTTTGTGGTTCAGATGTTTGGGCAAAAGGAGAAAAGCAACAATCAGAGTCGGGAGATCTAATAAGCAAGTATTTTGATGAACAACATCTATATGAAGAGTACATTGGAAACAACTAAGGAAATAAAACAATGACTATTAATGAAAAAATTCTTACAGAAATCCATGGCGTTTTGCCAAGTAAAGAAAAAATGGAAGCAGCTGAATTTTACGGCATTACGTATCTTGATGATGGACTTACATTTAAAAAATTGGCTCAACATCCTGACATTTATTCAATGATTGATAACCTCCAACAAGATCGAATTATGAATATCAGTAATTATGATTATTATGCAGTTATCACAACTGGTTGGGCAGCACCTTTAGATGAAAATGGTGAGGTTAAAAATAGACCATCTGTTGACCCTCAAAGACGAAGGGTCAGATTGATTATAACTGTTGATGTGAATGATAAAGATATTGCGAGTGTTATTGAGTTTTCTGACGACCCCGACAATCTTCTTTTTGATCATGATAATGCAACTGGTCCTCTTAAGGATGCTATTAGAAATTTGCTTTTATAAAATGTTTAATTTTGAAGATTTTGAGGAAGACGGTTTATTTTATCAAAACAGGTTCTTTGACGAAAAAGTGGATATGGGTAATTTTCCCTCATCGCTTATGATGATCACTAATGCGTTGAAAAATATTGATTATGATTCCACTCTAAAAGGTGGTCATCATCTGATGATGAAAATTTTCAACATGACTGGTCTTGAGTTTAACGATTCAAACGAGGAGGCATTGAATATCATTATGGGTCTTGTTTCACATGTTTTTGCTTTGCTTATGACCTGTGATAACAAAGAATCGTATTTTAATTATTTTGACAATGTAATAATTAGACCAATGATTGGAGACAATATTGACTGACCAATGGCAAGATAGAGCAGAATGTAAAAGCACTAATATTCTTTTTTTCTATTCAGAAACTGGCGACAGCAAACTGAACCGAAAGAATGAAGCAATGGCAAAAATGTTTTGTAGTAAGTGTCAAGTTGCTGCAGAGTGTTTGCATTATGCAATTGAGAACGATGAGGCATTCGGTATTTGGGGTTCATTCTCTACTAAAGAACGCTACGCATTAACAAATCTTTATCCAGTAGAAGAGTTCAGCATTGATCTCTGCAAAATGCTGGTGAATAAAGAAATCAAATCAATCAAAGCACAAATCCTAATCAAAAATCACGGAGGCTAATATGGCTACCAAAAAGGCAAATAAAAACCAAGAGTTGTCCTTTGACAACACAACAACACCGAAAGAAGTGAATGCAAACCTCATTGTTCCGGTTATCAGACAAAAAACCAATACTGTCATTAACCGGAGCAAATCTATTGGAAATGAGTCCACTCTCTCTTCAGAGATTTTGGTGAAAGATCTTGTTTTGGATCTTTCATACCAGAGATATCCCAATGAAACAAAAGTTAACAAGATTGTCAAGAATTTTGATAAGGGTGCCCTTGGTGTTATCATTTGCTCAGCTAGAGAAGATGGCACTATCGTTATTCTTGACGGTGGCCATCGCATTGCTGCAATGAGAATGATGAAGCTTGACGACCAATTTGTTGATTGCCTAGTTTATTTCGGACTCACTATCCCTGAGGAAGCAAATCTTTTTAACTTGATCAATGACAATCGGACCAAGCCAAAGACACAAGATTTGTTTAAGGCAAAAGTTGTTGCACATGATTCAAGCGCAGTTGAAATTGATAAGATTTTCAAAAAGCACAATCTTTCTACTTCAAATCAGGCAGGTGCTAACCTTATTAGAGCAGTTGGCACTGTCAGTAATTTGTATAAGAAAAACGGCTCTACAAATGTTGATAAGACAATTGAAATTCTAAAACTTGCTTTTGGCAATCATTCCTCATCGTTTACTGATTTTGCTCTTGTTTCTGTTTCCAATATGGTTAGCATTTATCCCAATATGGATAGGAATAGACTGATTAATGCTTTGAAGTTGTTTGGAAGCATTAGTCATTGGTCAAACAGTGGCTCTATTGTTTCAAATCAGCTTAAGGTGAAAGATCGTTCTATTGGAATGGCAATCGTTGCAATTCGTGATTACAACAAGAAGTTAAAGACCAATCGCCTTGATGAAAAGATTTTGTGGTGAATATGAGTAACTATCCGCCAGGTGTTACTGGCAATGAATATGAGATTGCTGGACCCGATGCAGAATGGTATGACGACAGTTGGATTTGTAAAAATCAAATTCAGGAAGTACAATTGCCATTGGATGTTTTTAAAAAGATTGAATACTTTCTATCATCATATACAGATGAAGTTAGATATGAAATTATATCTAAAAATCTCGCTTCTCATTTAGCTAGATTAAGAAATGAGATTATTAATGCAACCAAAGGAGAGCCAACTATTATTTCATATACTTGCAATAACATTGGTGCAGAAAAACAATCTTATCGTGGAGAAATCTGGTGGCAGTGTGATCAATGTGGTGAAGAATATCAAGATTGGATAGATGATCGTGACTGAAGAAAAAGCAAGTTGTGCTGCTCGTATTTACGATGAGCTTGCTGAAAGAGAAACTCAAATTGAAGAGTTATCTGAGCGCTGGCTAAAAAAAGATGATGAAGATGCTTTGGATGAACTTAACAGTTTGCCACTAGATATTAATTCAAAAAAAGTAATTACAATTCTATTGTCAACTGGTGGCCCAGCAGATTGGGTAGAAGTTTGGTGTGATGATTCAGAAATTTTAGAAATGTACTATCATTTTTCAGATTGGTTTGATCATGCTAAAAGAAAAATATCAGAAACATCACCTCTCTATAACTGGTGTGAATCATTATTAGAACAAGGATACCTGTAATGGAAATTACAACCAACGCAAAGTTAACTATTGATGTTGACATTGATGATCTTGCTACCAAGATCTTTGAAACAGATAGCAACCACAGCGAAATTGAAAACTGGGTTGAATCAAACCTTGACAGTTACATTGAGTCTTGGTTCCGTAATAATTTTGATATATCAGATTATTCAAACGATCTTGATGTTGATTATCTTTACGAAGCACGGAGGCTGTTGGAAATGTATAGCCCAGGAAATGCTTGTCGTACTGGCGAAGCTTTTACTGAGGCTATTGAGTCGGGTTTCAAATATCTCGTTGATGAATCAAGGATAAACTTGACCTCGCTTACTAAGGCGGAGTTGTCTTATCTTGTCAAAACAGAAATCAGTGATTCGGTTAAACTTGTTCTTGATCAAGAGTTCAAAAACTTGAAGGATAAGATCAAGCCAATTTTACAAGAGATGATCGCGGAGTCTTTTGGTCTCGCTGTTCCTGCAAATAATCCTGCTCTTGGCAATAATCCAGAAGCAATAATTTAATTTACAAACAATAACAATGATGCGGGGAGGCAGGAAACTGCCTCCCCGCGTCGTAATGAAAGGTAATATCATATGTATATTAAAATTACAAATCAATGTCAAAATGTTAATCGTTTGAAGTTGGAGAAACTTGGTTTTTCTACTAAAAGAGATGATGCCTCAACAATTGGTCAATTTGGTTCAGGTATTAAGTTTGCTCCAATTTCAGCACTTAGGAAAGGCATTCCTTTTGTCTTTACTGGCTCTGATGATAAGGGGCCGTATATTTTGCGCTATACAGTAAAAGACGAGGATGGTATCCCGTCTATTTACTATGAATATGAAAATTATGAAAAGCCTTCTTCTTTTACTGTGGAAGCGGGTTCTCTTTCTTGGGAAACTGAATATCAGATTTACCGAGAAGTTATCGCCAATGCAATAGACGAATCCAAATTGTCCAATACTGATTGGACAGTTTGTTTGGTTAATGATGATCAAATTAATTCAATTCCTGGTGAGTTTTCTGTTTTTATTGGAGCAACACTTGAAATGCTGGAAATCCACCATAATTTTGACCGTTATTTTTCGGTGAATAGAACGCCTATTTACGAAGATTACTGGCAAGGTCATAAAATTAAACTCTATGAACCATTGGATGATTCAATAAGAGTTTATTGTAAGGGCATGTTGGTTTATTCTTCTGCAAATACAGCTGCTGCTTGGTCAGGTGCTCCATTACAAGGTATTTTTGATTACGAATTAGATAATCTTAAACTTAATGAAGAGCGCAAAGTCAACTCTGAGTATGACATGAATGTTTCAATTATGAGAACTCTCGCCAATCTTAAAGATTCTGAGCATATTCAGAGAGTCCTTGATTTGTTTGTTGAGAATCCAGATGATGTGGAGACTTATTACGAATTAGTCAATATTCCAAACTATGTTGTTGTTGCGGGTAGTGCAGTTTGGAATGGTTTTAATGACTCCAAAAGCAATATTTGGAATAGTTGTTTTGAAAGCACTCATGGCAAATCTGTCATAACCTCAGAAGAGTTGGCTACAATTAACCATTGTGAGTTTATTAGGTCAAAAGGCTACTCCCCAGCGGTTGTTTATACAGAATCTGCATATAACTTCTTGGAAAAGACTGGCATTCCAACAGCAAAAAATCTTTTTGACGAAAGCTTTATTTATAAGTGGTCAAAAGGTTTTGCTTCTTATCCACAAATTGCACAGGCTGCAAATATTTTACAAGAAATTTACGGAGAGCAGTTTGAAACAATTCTTCCTTCTATTTGCACCTTTGTAGATGAAGAACAAGAGTCTATGGCTCTAGGTATGACAACCTGTATTCAAAATGATGAAACTGGAAAGAAAGAGAAGTTAATTTTTCTCAACACAGATGTTGAGAATTCTTCTATCCAAGAAATTATTGCAGTTATTGTCCACGAATGGGATCATTTTACATCCAGCATTGGTGATGGAAATTACGAGGGCAGGATGTTTAGAAATTTAGCAGACGATAGAATTGGTGAATTGATCTACAGACTTTGGCTCTCTAACAAGGAAGGAAACTGACAAATTTTACTCAGGAATCAAAGTTAATAAGACTCAACTATGGTAGCATTTCACAACCTATAAGGAGGTTGAAAATGCTACAAGTATCAACGCTAAGCAAAATTTTTACTGTTTGTGCAATAATAATATTGTTCCCAATAGCAATTATTGTATTCCTTGCTTTATTTATGTTTGCGATAAGCGGTAAATAATGCCAAAATATGAAAATTATTTTGTAGTGGAGTTTCGTTTTCCAGTAATAATAGAAGATGTTTCATCTGTAGCAGAGGCAGTTTCTAAAGCTAATAGAATATGTGAAAGAGTTCACGGTTTTAAGCCAACAAACTGGTTTGCAAGAATTTTTGAATATTCAACAAGAAGCAAATCACCAGGGTTATCAAAAGAATATTTTTATAATCCAAACTCTTCTACCTATAGAGAAATTGTAAAGAATATTAATTTATTTAATGAATTAAATCATCACAATTTATCTATTGAGGATCTTCATGATTATGAAACTTTGATTAGTAAAGTCAGCATAGGCGATGAGTACAAAATTGACATCAACAAGAATGAACATGGAGATTCAGCGTAAAGTAATTTGTGCTGGTTGTAATAACAAGTTTTTTGCTAACAAAACAGTTTTTTATAGAAATAAAAGATGGTGTGGTAATGACTTGTGCAAAATTACAATTGATAATAAAGTTAAACATTCCAATTATAAAAAAGCACAAAAGAAAATCAAAAAGGGTACTTTTAGACATGGTGTTGATCCAATAACCAGAGAAAGAATCAAGGTTCGTGACAATAATGTTTGTCAAAGTTGCTTGACTAAATCTGGTTATTCTAGGTTTCAAGTTCATCACATAATACCTGTTGCAAATGGTGGCGATGATGATGATTCAAACCTAATTTTGCTTTGTATGAATTGTCATAACAAAGTCCATCAAACTGGATGGGAAAACTACACAGAACAATTTTTTAACTATACTGGCCGGGATACAATCTTGTAAGTAAAAGTTAAAACGGGTATGTAGCCCAACGGCAGAGGCAAAAGACTTAAAATCTTTAAAGTATGGGTTCGAATCCCATTATACCCACAACATAAGTAACAACAGAAAGGTAAAAATATGGGTTACTATGTCAACACAGCTGAAACTAAAATCTTTTTGGATAAAAAGCATTTTAATTCTGTCTACGAAAGAATGTGTGAACTGAACGATCATGATGATTTAAAGCGAGGTGGTAGGCATCCTAAAACTGAAGAGTATACTACTCGCTATAATCCAAATGTTTGGTTCTCTTGGATGGATTATAACTACCCAGAAACTTGTAGCGATATGTTTGCAATCCTTACTGCGCTTGGATTTGAGTATCGTCTTGATATAGATGGCAATCTTGTTGATCTTATATATTCTGACAAAATCGGTAACGAAGATTATTTTTTGACTTGTTTTTCGGGGTACATTGAACCTGGCTCTTACATTACTTACCAAGGTGAAGATGGCACTTACTGGAGATATGTCTTTACTGACAAAGATATGGTTTATCAGAACGGTTATGTTGAAGTTAATTTTGTTGATGAGTACACTCATGAGTTTGGAAAACCATCTCCGGTTGATACACTTCTTCAACAAGAAATTGAAAATTTAAAAATCTATTTAGAGGGGGAAATTGACGAAACTGCTGAGTAATATTTCCGTGTCCTGTCCTATAAAATCAATAACAGAAAAGATACAACTATGAAACCATTAAAAATTCTTAAATCAACAACAATCCTATCAGCCTTTATTGGTCTTGTTCTTAGCATCTCGCTTTTCTTTGGCGGTGATACTGAATTAGACAAGCTCAATGGAATATATGTTGGTATTTGGGTACCTTCTATTCTTGCTCTTGGCTCTTTTATGATAGCGCTTAAAGATAGAGATTGGTGATTGTGTCTGAAACAACTTTGTTTTGCCTTGGAGCGGTAATTTTTCTTATTGCGTTCACAGGAGCAATCTTATATGGAATGTCCGCTACTGAACAGGAATATTTAAAGCAAACAAAACCACAAACCAAAAAGGCTTGGCAAGTTTCTTTAAATGGAATGATTACAAATTCAGATAAAGCTAGCACGAAATGAGCATTTATTACGTAGTTGACATAGGAGATCAGTTTGTTCTTTATTCTGGATCGCTTGAAAATTGCAAGCAATTCATGGATGAGAACTATGGTGGTCTGCAGATTCTTAAATACTCTGAATTAACTGATCAAATGATTCTTAATGATGCAAGAGTAACAATGGACCCATTTGAAATTGAAAAACAATCTTTTCATTGTCTTAGTAAAAGAATTCAACTTATTAGCACCAATGATGAATATACCAAACTTCAGTATGGTGATCTTGGTACAATAGATTATATAGATGATACTGGTACAGTATTTGTCACCTGGGATGATGGATCTAAATTAGGTCTCATTCCAGGCGTTGACAGATGGAAAATTATTCATGATTAGTTATGCAAATTTTCACAATTATGAGGAACACTAAATGAATAGAGACACTCACGATATAGAGGCTTATGAGAAAGAACTGGCTGAAGAACTTAAAGGTACAAATATTCAACCAGCTCTTTTAATTAAACTAATGATGGAGTCTGAACCTTGTTTATTTTCCAATAATTCTGAACCTGTACCTGTTCAAAATAAACCTATTATCTTGCAAAATCCAATCTGGCGAGAAGAGTAGTTAGGGGAAAGTCTAAGTTGTTAGTTATCTCACAAATAGCATGAGTGTCTGGGGAGATCCCAGAACGGACTGCTTTCAGTCCATAGAAACACTATTTGTAAAAACTAACTGCAATACACAACTAGCTAATAGCCTGTAGCTTTGACTTGTGTATAAGATTTTGGCTTATACGGTAGATGACTGTGAACCCGTAATATAAGAAATTATATTAATCCGACAATATATACGACGGTTCTTACAAGTAGTATATATTGTCCAGTTAGATCTTTTTGTAGGGGAATGCGTGTCTAAAGGCCTAAAGCTTTGATGGTGAAGCAACAGACTTTTAATCTGTGGAGTAGGGTTCGATTCCCTATAGGCCTACTATTGCGTATTCAAAATGCGCTAAGAATAAAAATAAATCAACGGGCGTGAGGTTAATCATAATGATCAAATTTATAATGGGTTATGGAGCAATTACAATAATAACGATTATCGCCTCTCACTTGCTTGCCCAAAGAGGTGAGTGAAAATGAGAGAATTATTCTTGATAACTGTATTATCTGCGATAGGTTTACTTTTATTATACCTGAACGGGTGATATAATTGGATCATGGAAATCCGGCCATTCAAAGAGTATCAAGATGTTCTTTTTACAGATTATATAATGCAACTTTTCAATGCTCACTGTTCCGAAAACAGTCAAGAGATGATAACTTTCCTTATCTCATCCCTAGAAGATGACGCTAAAAATCCGGTTTTCCTGCCAGGTTTGGTTTATGGAAGTATGATTCATATGTTTTTAATGATGCAAGAAATTGCACAAGAAAAAGGTGTTCCGATGGGAGAAGCAATAGATGAGTATGTTTCAAAGTACAGCGAAAAAAGAATCAACTTGGCGAAGATGCTTGGCAATAGACCTGAATATGCTAGTGATCTGATTGCTAGTCTTCCAGAGGAAGATTTAGAGTTCTAATAAACTAGCCGCATGGGTGAGCTGGTTGAACACAGATGTCTTATAAACATCCATTGATGGGTTCAATTCCCATATGCGGTACCAGTTAAGATCTGATATAATTATAATTATGTATTTGGAGGTGATGCCTATAAGAGTAATCTTGTGGAACAAGTAGCATTATTAATGTGCAGTGATCTTGTTTCGCAACCTTAGCAGTATGCTAATACGGAAATGTTATGTAGTTTGTAGGCTATATTAATGTTCCGTAAAACCAATAGTTTTAAGGAGCGAAAAATGAAAACTAAACATCTTATATTAAGATTTTTACTTTTAACCGTTCTCACGAACGGCTATTTTTATTATCAGCCAGTTCCTGTTGAGGCTGAAACAAATACACAGGAAATTAAAATTAATAATAACGTCCCTGCTTTTAGTGAGCGGGGAAAACCCAGAGCATTGAATTTGTATTGGCATAGGATGGCCCAATGCGAAACAGGTGGTGACTGGAAAGACAAAGGAAAATGGTCCGGTGGATTGGGCATATATACTCAGACATGGATTAACTTTGGCGGATTAGAGTTCGCTAAAAAGCCAGAATTAGCAACGGTTGAAGAGCAAATTACTGTTGCAAACAGGATATCAACTCAGGGATATCAAACTAAAAATGAATTTATAACTCTTAAAGACAAGTTAACTAAAAAACCTTTCTTTAGAGATGCTGTTGGTTTTGGTGGCTGGGGATGTAAAAAGAATGTAGGGAACCCAGTTCTTTTTAAGAAATTTCCTACAAAGATCTTATTTAGAGAATATAAACTTGGAGATAAAAACAAATACGTTTATCAAATACAGAAAATTATAGGCGTAGGTGTTGACGGTTATTTTGGACCGGTCACTGATAAATACTATAACAAGTTTTTCACTAAATATCGACATGTTATTATGGCTGAATATAGAAAGTATAATCCTTTCCAAATACCTTCTATTGAAACGCCATAATGATACAGGTTTGATTAGAGCCTGTTAATTAATAAACCTTACCGGTTGAGGTTATCTCATATCTTGCATATGTATGAGCAAAGTCTAATTAATATGCACCACGGGAATGTATGCCGGAGTATATAGTACGACTATCAGTCTTCTTTTGTTGTCTAGGGTAAGTTGATAACTGTTAGTCTAAAGACTGTATAGTGAGTTCGACTCTCACCATTCCCACTAAACAAGGAGAGCAAATGAATAATGAAGAAATTATAGAGTTAGCAATAATAATTAACAAAACAGACTGGCAATATCATCAAAGCGACGACTATCGTGTTTTTCTAAATGGAGAGAAGCAGGTTAAACAAACAGTAGAAATGATTCAGCAATATGAATGGAATGAAATAAATTATAATAAATTGCTAACCGCATTTTTCAATATTACATCTCAAAGTTTTTATAGCAAATCGGTACCTGACGGATTTCGTAGGTATTGGACTGAAAAGCTAAGCGAACTGACAGGAATAATCACAACTGAATAAATTTCAGAAAGAGAAAAAATGACAACAGAGAAACAAAAAAAGTTTTATCAATGTGTTGAGGATTTAACAAATCCTTTATCGCAACTTTTAAAAACTTATGAAGAATTAGATTTTGATTCTAACTTAGATACATCTGAAAAATATCCTTTTGGTATAAGCTATGATGAATGGTTTGAAGAGTTTTTAACATGGAAAAACAATCTTTATGAAAAATGGATATGTGGAATAACTAGATATAGTCCAACAATCACTGTTGGAGAATTAAAAAAGGTGATTGCAGATCTTCCTGATAGTACGCAAATTACTGTTCAAGACAAAGGTTGGTGGTTGAATATAACTCAATGTCAAAAACCAATTGATGACAGTTTATATACATTCACCTTAAATTTTTCCTTATCAAATACTTTTGATACAAGACAGATATAGGAAATCATATGGCAATGTTTCATCGTACAGATAATTTAGACGACAAAGGAGCAATGGATTGGATAGCACAAATTCTTAGACAAGAAGAAATAGATAATGAAGACTGGGCATTGATAATGAAAATAGTTCAATGGTCCGGTAGAAGCACAGATATTGAAGAAATTGAGGATAATGATGAATAAAGAAAGAATGCTGCAATTAGCAAATAGAATTGAAAACGCAAGCCCAGAAAATTTTCACATGGGTGCTTGGTTTGGAAGAGTTCTTGAAGAAGACGAAACATATGAACTTCAAGAAGAATTTCCAATCAATGCTGATCAAATTTATGCAGAAGCATCATTGGCTGATACTTTAGACGAAATTTGTGACGCTAATTTAGAAAAATTGAATTGTGGCACAACTGCTTGCCTTGCAGGTTGGGCTGTGCTTGATGCATATTTTTCACAATCAACAGATAAAATTGTTGAGCCTCGCACAAAATGGAATGGTTACTATTATGCAGAAGCACCATTGGCTGATGATTTAGGAGAACTTAATTCAATTATTAACTCTGGCTGGATGAGAAATTGGGCTAAAGATTATCTTGGTTTGGCTGAAGCAGAGGCACAGGATTTATTCTATTGTACAGATCGTTCCGTTTGGGATCGGGTTAAACTTGAGTATGGTTTGAATTTTAATTCAACTTTGAACGCAACTTGGTCAATTCATCCCAAAGTTGTAGCAGATGTATTGAGAAGAATTGTTAACGGAGAAATTGTTTTAAATAGAATACATGAGGCTTCGGACGAGGAATAATGTCAAGCACAGATTCTTATAAGGAAAACATGAAAGATTACCATATCGAAACAGATAAAGATGCGTATCAACACATAGTTAAATCTTTGACTGAGCAAGCCGCAAGGTCAACAGATGAAAATGGCGAATGCAGATACAGAGGTGGAAACAATTCTGTGTTTGAAAATTGTTATAACGAAGCTGAGAAACAATGTGAAAAAGATCATTTTTATTCAGATGAGGAAGAAAAATACGCAGTAATCTCTGATATTTACAGAGATTTGTGCCTTAGCGTTCCTTATAATTTGAAATGTGCAATTGGTCATCTTATTGATTCTACTCACTATACCCAGGAAATAGAAGGAGAAAGTGTTGGTAGTGTTGAAATTATTGAGGTAATTCAGAAATCAAATCCTAATTGGAAAATTAGTAGAAACTCTTTAATGTTTCTTAGGTTAATGCAACTTGTTCACGATACCTATCAGGTTGAAGATTGGCCAATGAAATTTGCTGCACTGCAAGATAGATTTGATGATAATGGTTCATTCGTCGTAGCCCATGATGAAACTTTGAATGAATTAATAGATGAAACTTTAGAAAGGAAAGAGTAACATATATGCCAAAGTTTAGCATAATAGTTACAGCAACTTATTTTGTTATTGGAAAAGATGTAACTGATGCTATAGATCAAGTTTACGAAGCAGCTCTCGGCAATAAGAAATTTTCAGACATTCTTGGTACTGGTGAAGTTGCATCTTTAATTCCCATTAATGGGCATCATAGAACAATTCAAGACGATTAGAAAAGAAAGATTATTAGATATGTCAATGTTTAGCGTAATAGTTCCATTTGAGATTACAAATGTATGTACATGTACTACATTTGATGAAGAAACAGACGAATCTGTTCCTTCAGAAGATTGTTTTGGTTGCTGGGAAGAAGCAATATTTGCTTTTACTGATATTACTTCTCAACTTTTTGACAAAAACGAGACAGGTTTTTGGAAAATCTCTAATTTGCGTTTATGGGATGGAAATCATAGTGGTTTTGTTCATGCACGCAAACCTATTGATTTGATCAGGGGAATGAGTGTCAAAAGCGAGTGGATAATGCGGGGATTTATTGAAGAAGATAGAATCACTTATTCTCTTAGTCATCATGATGCTCCAATGGGAAGCAATAGCACTGTTACTATAGTCACAGAAGAAGAAAGAGAAGAGTACGGGTTGTACTAATTAACTATGTTAATAAATAAAAAAGCAATCACTGTATCAGCAAGCGGTGATATTGAAGAAATAACAAGCACTTGGACTTCACAGGAAATGAATGAAGCAGTAGGTGGATTCTTTGATGTTGTGCGTTTTGGAAATCTCCGATTTGTTGCATATATAAATGATGAGGGTAAATTAATCGATTTGCCAGAAAATAAAATTGCAACAGCTTTGTGGTATGACTCAGGGGAAAAAATTCTTCTTGGGGATTATATTGCCGGTGATGTGGTTTTTATTGGTGATGTTGATGAAGAGGGTTATGATACTTCTGTTCCAAATACTTTGATACAACTTATTTTACAATATAAAGAAAAATTAAAACTGTAAGGAAACAATATGAATCGCTTTGACGATGCTGACGAGGCAACACAAATGCTTTATCTACAAATGGCATATGATGATTTGTACGAGGAAGGTCTTATTCCTCCGAGTGTTGCAAATGGAGACGAAGAAATTTGGTATTATTACAAGCCTGTTATGGACGCAGCTGAAAGAATGTATCGTTCTGATAATATCCTTTATGAAGAACCCAAGGAATAATTAAAAATAGAAAGGAAAATCAATGCCGCTAGTTTGGAATGCCGAAAGGGTTAAATATTTTAACGATAACCCCAACGAATTGTTCACAATCTACAATCAAGATACACCCGAAGAATACTCAGATTTAAATGCTATAACTAAATCTTTAGTATTCGGCAGTATGGCTGTTTGTATTGGTAATATTAAGTTTTCTACTGCAGCAGATTTTTATGCTCGTTGGAAGATTTTAGAAAAGTTTGAAAACACTTATCTTTATTACAAAGTGAAAGATTCAGATTTGGTTTATGTGTATTTGACACCTGAAGTTGTTATGCAACATCTTGGTCTTACAACAAACGCTTCCGAGCGTAAAAAGACAGACTGGATAAATTCAATGATCCGTAGTTGGAAAAATATAGAAGACCTAAAGCACTTGACCCCAGCAAATCTTGGAAAATTTCATAAGCAGTTTTCTAATGAATTTGAAGAGTCATTGCTATCAATTAAAAAGAAAGAGGAAATAAATGGCTAGTAAGAAGCCAGCAAAACCCATTGCTGGACAAAATAGGGATAAAGGACCAAAGTTGCTTGGTAAGGCAGCTTTATTTTATGGGTCTAAGGGGGCGAATCCTTTTGTTTGTGCAATGTGTAACAAAAGTTTTATTCGCGGTATCTTTTACGAAGAAAATAATTTGGGATACTGCACTAGGCGCTGTATTCCAAAGGAATCTCTGTGAGAAGTGTTGTTGATTTAAACAAAGAAGAAGTCAAGATTTTATTGTCTGGGTTGCATAATCTTATACTTGACGACCAATTGTTAGATTATTGGTTGTCTAAGAATGATAATGCAAGAAATACAATAGAAGTTTTAATAAATAAATTTGAAGAAACATTTAAGAATTGAGTAAAATATGATGAAAAGTAAAAAGGTAGCGCATCCAGTTGGCCTTAAGTGTACGAATGTGAGATGGCTTTCAGAAGAAGAAGCACTAAACGAAGGCTGGGATGATATTCGTTGGAATAATACAGCAGTATTAGAATTTAGTGATGGTAGCAAAGTTTATGCTTCTTGTGATCCTGAGGGTAATGGTCCAGGCTCTTTGTTTGGAATTACCAAAACGGGAAACGCTATCAGTATTACTCCTCTTGAGGAAGGAATGCTTGCTGATGGAGAAGGGTGATGCTCAAGAAAATTTAAAAACAGAGGCAAGACAACAACTTAAGCTTTTTCAAGCTAGTCTTAAACAACTAGACAGTACCCTGGAGGAATCAATAAATCTTTTGAGCGAAGAAGAGCGCAATCTTTTTAGCGCAAAGATCACACACTTTAGAAATAAATACAATTTTTTATACGAAAAAGCATCAAGACTTGGAGTAATTAATGATTGACAACATTTTTTTAAGTAAACAAAATATTGGGACTATCATTGTCGGTTTGGCTTGTTTTGCAAATGACCAAAAATTGCATGATTTTGCCATAACAAACGGTACATTCCGTGAGGGTGATCTTGATGATTTTATTGATACCTTACAACTTTTTATTTCTGACATAAAGGACGATGATGGTGCAATCTTGGTTAAAAAGATTAACTTTAACGATATTGATACTTGCCATGACAACACTGGTTATCCAATTTTATAAGTTATTTAAAAAAGAAATTAAGATTTACAAGCTTGGTGGCTTGTAAAATAAACCTAATATTTAATACCAATTATCCTAAGTACAATATATCAAATGTGTACACTTGTGTACACGGAAAGAAAACATGATGAACGATCAAGACATCTTTAAAATTGTGAAAGATCACCTCTTGCAGCAGAATGAAAAGTGCCTGAATGATGAATGGGGGTGCGGTTATCGCGGTAGCAAAAATAAAAAGTGTGCCGTAGGTGTTCTTATACACGATAATAATTACAGGGCATTTTTTGAGGGGGAGCCTTATGATAGAGATTACATTGTAGAAGCTATCCAGAAGAGTAATCCTGAGTGGGACATGGGTCCTACTTCTTTTAAAATGCTTGGGGATTTGCAATTCCTTCATGATTCCTATTTTCCAGAGGAATGGGAAAAGTATCTTGCTATGATGGTATTTGACGGTGATGGAAACTATTCAAAAGATAGAAGTTACAGGCTTACGTGATGGATGAGGAAGAAGAAATTCTAGAGAATATTGGTTGGCTTGTTACTTGCCCTGAGTGTAATAAGGATATTCCCTTAGAGGAATATCAATACGGGCATGACTGTGAATAATAGAAAAAAAGAGGAAATTATGAGCGGGAGCGTTACTTTTTATAGTGGCAAAGAGGTCAAATATACGGTGGCCGCTTTAAAATACTATTATAATAAGATCTCTCAGGACATTCCCTATATGGATCAAAATGATGTTACATGGCTGGAAATGGAATTGGATGTAATCCGCCAAGTGATTGACAATTTTGAATACGAATTCCCTTATTTAAAGGAAGACAAGGAATGATAGATAATAAGCAAGATTTATGCTGTGATATATCAGATATGGCAAACCCAATGTGCTGGGGTTGTTATGTTGTTTGGTATGAGCGGGAAAAAGAAAAATGGGATTGGGCTAATGAAGAGTTCTTTAGAGATATAGAGGAAGATCTCCAGGAGTCTTAGGAAGCCCTAAAACAAGAAGCAAATATTTAAAAGATATATGCTTCAAAAGTATTATAAAGAGACGACACGCACGACAATTTGCGTCAATATTTATTAATTACTATGGTGTACCCCCGAATCCATTGTAATTAAGCAAAGAAAGCCTTAGAAGTAAGAGAAATCTTATTTTTAAGGCTTTTTTTTGTGCCAAAAAGCGGTTAATTTTATTCTAAAACTTAATAAAAGTTGATTAAAATAGTCAACTTTTAATTAAAAACAAAAAAATTTTGCCTATTTTCCATTAAGTTTATTCTTATACCTCTTATATAGGTTGAATAGAGGGCTTTTAACCCGATTTTTAATATGAATTTGGGGAAGGCGGCTATATGAAGAGACTATTCCTATGCTCCTAACCCTATCTATATCCAGATCCATGAATTTTATTCTTGTTGAGTAAATTGAGGGGGGGTTTGAGTGACCTATTCACCCAGGCTATTAGGAGGGAATTTACCAAGGGAACTGGTGAGCCATTGGCACCCGCAAATCAATTAGGAAATCCAATTGAAAGGACAACGCAATGACTATGCGATTAGAAAATACTAAACATAATGGAAAGAATAAATTTAATTTAATTGGTGTGTTTAAGAAATGCATTTCTTAAACGACCACCAATTAAAAAAAGAGAATATATAAGGAGGGTCTAACCTTGCCAAGTAAGTATACTCAATTAGTATGAATATAAGGATAAAAGTATTGGCGTTCAAGATGCTTCAGCATCTTGAACGCCAACGATTTTGGACAAAAAAAAACTCCGCCGAAGCGGAGTCAAAAAACTTTCGTTTTTTATGAAGGTTCCTCAGCCTTCGGTGGTCTCAACCATTTCCACGACCATTTCGTGAGCGTCCGTCCACGAAATACTGATGCGGTGTCCCGGGAAGTTCAGTTCCTCAAACAATGACACAATGCGGTTGCGCCACTTTGCTTTTTGGGTCTGGATTTGCTTCTCCGTTGTCTTGGGAGTCACGGTCAAGAGTTCGGGAACACCGAAGCCTTCCCGTGTGCTCACCATTTCCCTCAGGTATTCCGTGAGGGTGGCGTTTGCGTACCGCTTGCGCCCCCGTTGGGAAGTCTTACCTTTCAGGTCGGACAGGTTGATTTTCTTTGGGTTGGTTCCGCTATTGCGGTCACCGGCATTGGTTGCCATGACTCCTACAATAGCACACCGGCACGAAAACGCACTCATTTTCTTATTAGGTCAGCCTAACATCGCTGGTGTTCAATTTAGCTAAAGCTATTGAACACCAGCTTCTCAAGTAAGTTAGGAAAATGTATTCAAGGGAAGAGAGCGTTGCCTTGTACGGATTGGCGTTCAAGATGCTTCAGCATCTTGAACGCCAACGATTTTGGACAAAAAAAAACCTCCCCCGAAGGGGAGGGTAAAAACCTTGCGGTTTTTCAGCGCCTTTCTACGCCTTGTTCCTGAGGGAGACGGTGACCTCGTGCTCCGAGGTCCACCCGACGGTGATCTCGCCCTTGTCCCTGCCGAGCGTGGAGGTCCACACCGACACGATGCGGTTGCGCCACTTGGCACGCTCGCGGTTCTGCGCCTTCACGCCCCGTGGGGTGCCCTTGCGCATGTCGTCGGTGACCTCGTAGGGAGCGTCCAGTCCGAAGCCCTCTCCGTCCTGCACCATCTCCGTGAGGTACTGGACCAACGCCTCGTCCGTGTAGGGCTTGCGTCCCCGTGGGGACACCGTGCCTTTCAGTTCGGAGAGGTTGATCTTCCTCGGCTTGCTGTGGTTGTTGTTGTTGTCCTCCGCCTTAGCGGTCGGCTCCGGCTTGTTTGCCATGCCCTTACAATAGCACACCGTCACAAAAACGCACTCTTTTTTTTATTAGGTGAACCTAACAAAGCTGGTGTTTAACTTCGCTAAAGCTCGTACACACCAGCTTACAGGGAGAAAGTGTATATTAAATATAAGAGTCTGGCCTGTCTGTATGAGTTGGCGTTTAAGTCAGTAAGCCGACCTGCACGCCAGCTGATGAAGTGAGAGAAACCGTATATTCAATTTAATGTGTTGATGTGACTGGATCGGTGGGGGTTCCCCCCCTCGCCCGAAGGCGAGGGGGGGGCAGGGGGCGTGTTCAGGACACGCTGTTGTCGTACCACTCCAGCACTTGGACCATCTGCCGGTAGCGCAACTTGGCGGCGTTCCGCTCTCGTTGGTTCTTGCCGATTTCCCGAGTGATCCGGGCGTGGTGCTTCTCCCATAGCAAGGCTGTCCTGGGGTCCTGGATCTCGTATGGGTGTTCAGCGAGCAGGGCTTCCAACGCCACCACCAGGGTCTCCAGTCCGGCGATGAGGTTGGTAAGTGTCCGGATCGCATCGTGCTTCGCCGGTAGCACTAGGTGCCACACTTCGCTTATTGTGGGAGGGTTGCTTGCGCTCACCCATCGCCCGTTGATTTTCACCTTGTTCATGGTGCCTTTCTGTCGGCGGGACCGTCCCGCCGACACACTTACAATAGCACACCGGCACAGAAACGCACTCAAAGAGACCGTTAGGTGCCCCTAACAGGCTGGCGTTTAAGTCAGTGAACTAACTCGCACGCCAGCTGATGAAGGAAGGCTGTATATTAAACATTATAGACAGACTGCCTAGACCGGTCGGGGTTCCCCCCCTCGCCCGAGGGAGAGGGGGGCGAGGGGGGGAGATCTTGGTCCGAGTGTTGGGGCTACTCGTTGCCCCAGTTGCAGTCGTTGTCGCACCACAACCACAACCAACGGTTGCGCTTCTCGTTCAGCCAACGGAAGTAGCAGTGGCGACACGGTTGGTGCGATCCTTTCAGCGCCCTGAATGTCGTTAGGTACCAATACACCCTAGCGAGTACGTTTCTCAGTCTGTTACTCATTGCTTTCCTTTCCGTCGGGGAGTCTCCCCGACATCTTTACAATAGCACACGAGCACAGAAACGCACTCAAAGAGACTGTTAGGCTAACCTAACGGACTGGCGTTTAAGTTTGTAAACTCACCCGCACGCCAGCTGCGTGTAGACAGAGAGATATATATATTAAATAAGTATAGATGTCTGTCTGAACGGATGGGGGTTCCCCCCGCCCGAGGGCGGGGGGAGGATTCAGTTCACCGTGTCGTGAGCACGAAGGTCGCTCCAGAGCGCACGGGCATAGCCTTGCGTCTGCTCTGAAACCTTCTCTCGGTGGAAAGGATCGTGGAGTGTCCCCCTGATGAGGTTAGCCACCCCGGGCCTCACCGAATACAGGGTGTTGAACCAATGCTGTCCGTACCGGATGTTGCCGTCATTGGGGAACGATGACTGGACGAGCCTCTCAAAGTCTTCGTAGGTCATCACTCCCCCTCCAGCAGTTCACGGGCATCCTCGGCTGTTCCGATCTCCAAGTCACCGCCGAGGTATCGTTTCTTCGGGCAACGAGCCTTGTGCGTGGACATCTTCTTGCTCGCACCGATGAATGTCACGGTGTCGTATGTGAATGTCCTGTCGCAGTACGGACAGGTCAATTGTATTGGCATGGTTTCCTTCCTGTCGGAGAGACCGTCCCTCCGACACACTTACAATAGCATAAGACCGTGGAAACGCACTCAATTTCATGTTAGGTTGCCCTAACGAACTGGTGTTTCAGTTTGTAAACCAACTTGCACACCAGCTTACAGGGAGAAAACGTATATTAAATCAACATGGATGTCTGCCTGAACCGGTGGGGGTTCCCCCCTCGCCCGAGGGCGAGGGGGGCGGGGGAGAGTGATGGCTCATTCGGTCAGTTGGGGGAGCGAGACATCTGACGCAGCCCGACTCTCCAGGTGGGAATGCCAGTCCTGACGAGCTCGCTGAACTCGTGCAGCAAGTCCTCGTAGGACCGCATTCCGTTCTTGAGGACGATCTCGGCATTGATGGCGTCCGCGACATCCTCCTTGTCCAGTTGGTCGCTCATCTCGCGGACGAGACCGAGCAGGCGGGACTGCCACTCGTCGAAGTCCTCCTCCGAGAATGGTGTGCCGGTGAAGTAGAGCCTACTGGTGATCACCACCAACACCTCCATGACCGCCGTTGAGTTGTAGCGCTTGCCCATGCTTTCCTTTCCGTCGTGGGGACCGTCCCCCCGACAGACTTACAATAGCACACGAGCACGAAAACGCACTCAAAGAGACCAGTTAGGCATACCTAATACGCTGGCGTTTAAGTCAGTGAACCAACTTGCACGCCAGCTGATAGAGAGAGACTGCGTATTAAATATCACAGACAGTATGTATAGATCGGTGGGGGTTCCCCCCGCCCGAGGGGGTTCGGGCGGGGGGAGATTTTCAGGACCACTTGACCATGACGTTCAGAGTCTGGGCGGTGTCCACGACACTCATCAGAGCATCGTAGAACGGGTCGCTGCTGGCACGGGGCAGGAGAGCGCCGAGGATGTCGGGGTGCATGAACCCAACCCAACTGCCGGGTCCGAGCCCCATTGCCCGGTGAATCCAGTCCCAGCGCCCCATCGTGATGTGGACCTCATGCCACTCCACTCCATGCGGATTGATGTACCACTCGTCCTCGCTGATGTAGAAGTAGTGCTGTCCTGCCTGGCACCATGCCGACTGGTCTGCATACCAGTCTTCGTAGTTGACCTCCACGGAGGCACCGCACTCGCAAGGCACGATCACCTTGTCCCTGCGTTGACGCTGGTAGTCCGGCTCAATGACGACGCCCATGATTTCCTTTCCGTCGAGGTACTTGGGGTTCTCCCGACACTCTTACAATAGCACATCGCCATAGAAACGCACTCAAAGAGACCGTTAGGCATACCTAACAAGGTTGGTGTTTAAGTCAGTGAACCAACTTGCACACCAACCGATGTGAAGTGATCCTTGTGTATACTCAATCTATAAGGAAGCACCGTCAGAACGGTGGGGGTTCCCCCCCTCGCCCGAGGGGGAGGGGGCGAGGGGGGGAGATTGTTGTCAGCAGTTGCAGTTGTCGATGAGCCAACCCTGGCAGTAGAGGTCCCAGTAATCCTTTCGGCTGATCCTTCCGGCTCGGAGGAGTTCCCCGGCGATGCCATGCGACCAGAGAGTGTAGTCGTCCTCGTCGATCAGCATTGCGAGATCGTGGAGGATCTCGTGTGTCCTGCGGATCTCGTTGATGATGTTCCTGCCCACCGCAATGGAGAGCATCGTGGTGCGCTGGTTGTACGGGTCGCCATCGTGGAAGCAGATCTTGGTCATGCAGTCCGTGAGTGCGGAGATGATTTCCCGCCCGTCCCTGAACGCTTGCTTGATCTCGCCCTCATCCATTGCCTCCGCATCGGCGGTCGGCTGGTTCGTGGTCATGGTGTTGTCCTTCCTGCCGAGGGTACTTGTGTTTCTCCCCGACACACTCACAATAGCACACCGGCACAGAAACGCACTCAAAGAGACCCGTTAGGCATACCTAACAGATTGGCGCTTAAGTTTGTAAACAAACGTGCACACCAACCGACGGGGAGAGAGAGACTGCATATTCAATATCTTAGACAGTCTGAATAGAACGGCGGGGGTTCCCCCCCTCGCCCGAGGGGGTTCGGGCGAGGGGGGGAGATTTGGTCACCGGTTCTTGATCTTTGTCTTGAACAGGAGTCCGGTCTTGGGCTGGCGACGCCATGTTCGGTCCAGCGATGCGTTGTGGCATTGGGAGCAGACACGATCTCTCTCGTACTGGTCTGCCATCTCGTGCCGGTAGTCCATGCGGATGTCGCAAGCCATCCACCCGAACAGGGCAAAGACGATCCCGAACAGACCGGACAGGATGAAAGCCCACCAGAAGTCCCAGAAATCGCCCCCCGCTTGCGCGGTGGCGGTGAGGCTCATGATAATGGGCGTCCACAGCAGGATGGCGATGAAGCCTGCTGATAGTGTTGCGAACCGCTCTCGCTGCTCGTCGTTGAATGGGCGTGGCGTAGCCATCGTGTGTGTCCTTTCGGTAGTGCGGAGCGGTTGCCCCGACACACTTACAATAGCACACGGGCACAGAAACGCACTCAATCCCATGTTAGGTCACCCTAACAGACTGGAGTACAAGTTTGTAAACAAACATGCACTCCAGCTGATTGACTCGGTAATCAGACCCTTTGTTGTAAGTATTAATATATAAAGTAACACTTCACGGATATGTACTCAATTTTGCAAAAATATTAAAATTTTTTGGTGTATGTCATACACCACATCACGCCATGGAGGGCGGGTCTTTTGGATCATTTTTGCGGGGAGGATTTTTCATAAGATTGCCAAAGATTTTTGTATAGACGGGCAAACCTTGCATTTTTGAGTTTGTATGAGAATGGCCGTATTTGTTCAAGTCTTCTCTCGTCGTCAACTTATTAAAGTTTGAAAGGTCGTGTCTTGGAATCGGGGATAGAAAATGCAGACCAATATCTTCATATTTCTGCGGGGCTTTCTTATCTTCTTCTAGATAATTCTTATACATATTTATCTTATTAGAGAAAGCAATGGAAGAATCTCCATTCTTATAAAGAATTGAATACATCCTTCTTTTTAAAAGGTAATGGTAAACCCTTCGGGGAAAAATGTATTTAATTGTTTTCAATGATAATTGCATTTTTAATCTCCTCTTCATGCGCTTTGGGGGATAGTATCATTTCCGCGCCACGGCTGGTCTTCGTTCGCAACGGGATTATAATAGCATGTGAAAATAAACACGACCGGACATTGAAACAAAATAATGTATGTTGTGGTTTTATATATTTATGAACTATCTTTTAACCGAACTTATTCTTCATTTCCGGTGACAATGCCGTAATGGTAGCTGTCATCATCTGATGTTACCCATTTGGCCGCATCTTCAACATCCCATTGCTGAGTATTAATAAGGCGATGAATTAAATTGGTTTTCTTGGTTGTATATGAAGGATCATATAGCCGAACCCGATTGTTTGGCTGGATGGCAAAATTACCATCATCCCTTATGATTACATGACCACATTTATGCTGACCGGGATTAGTGCTAAACCCGAGATTTGTTGTGTTGTCGTCAGGAGCATGCCAATCCAGGGTAAATAGATATTTTCCTTTTATAAAGTTTCCACTTCTTGAGACATATTCCATTCTCATATTCCGCATTGCCTGAAATTCAGTCACGGTGATATGGGGGCTAAAAGAGTTCCATAGGACCAGTTCATGGATGTCCACCTCTGGTACTTCTGGCTGGTCACAGAAGGCACTTATTGGCATTCTCCACCAAACACCCCCGTCTTCCATTAGAAAATGAAATAAGGGGCTCCTGCCCTGGATGGAGGCGACACCGAAGAGCATGCATGGCAAATATATGTCATGAGAGTCCTTTTGGTTTCTTAAATAATTTCCCCGAACATAACATTCAATCGGCGGAATATTTGCATTTAATTCTGGCATATCAATATTTTATATCAAGATTGGTTCGGGGAGAAGGACTTGAACCCTCAATCTCAGGACCAAAACCTGATGTGTTGCCAACTACACCATCCCCGATTGTTTTAATATTGCGCAACCTGTTGCAATCTTTGAATTTCAGCTTTTAAAGAATCAATTTGGGATTCCATAGATTTAATTTTTTCTTCTGCGGTTATCAATTTATAACGACAGTTAAGAAGGCGATCATATTCCTCTCTTAAGAGCTTGTTATGAGATTCTGACATCTGATATTTAACCTTATATAAATAACATTCTGCTGAGAATTTCTGGGCTGCTTTCCAGCCAAGATAACTTATTTTCTTTTTCATAGTATTGTCTTTCTGTATTTAAATAAAATGTTTAATAATTGATGCAGTTCCCAACATCACCCATAAAACATTAAAAAGAATAATCGTAGGCAGTGTCTTTACTGTAGAGGACCATATCAAAGCCAAACTTGAAATTATTGCAAAGATATATAGCCACCAAAACTGCTTGCCAAACAAAAGGCCTGGAAAGATGATCGTTATTTTAGTTGCAAAGCCCCAGGCCTCCACCTTATTTGCCGCCGTCCAGTAGTTTGATGAAATCATCGTTTTAATTGCACTAACGATATTATTAAATAATTTTTTCATATTGTCCGAACGGTAGGATTTGAACCTACGACCGCCTCCGTGTAAAGGAGATACTCTACCACTGAGTTACGCTCGGTTATGTTCAAACACATATTAACAGTCTGTGGAACTACCTATTAGTCTATTTCTGATTGTTTTTATCTTGTTTCCATAATCTTAAATTTTTTGAATATACAGCCATGTAGGCCAATGATCCCAAGATAAAACCATATGTTTTCGTTTGTAAAGCAAAGATGATCCATAGACATTCCATAACAATTAACCATAGAAATGCTTCCCATCGTTTTTTGCCAACAAAGTACATACCAGAAACACCCATGCATGCAAGCAGCCAAGACCATTGTAATTCTGTCATATAAATCTGTGGAGCCGGATGCAGGAGTTGAACCTGCGACCTACGCATTACAAGTGCGTTGCTCTGCCAACTGAGCTAATCCGGCGAGTAAACAACCTAAGCCCCAGTCGTTTGCATTTGCAGTGACGGTTCTGGGGCTTTTGGCTGTACTATAACGATCCCAGGTATAACGGCACGAAGCGCACCATGACACATTGGGTGTCAGATTCACTATACCTCTTTGTCTTTACTTTCGCTAGTTGTTGTGTAATAAACAATAGCCACTAAACATTTATAATAAAAATTATGTATTTTTTTAAAATATTTTTTTATCAAAACTGCTCCTGAACAAACATCTGAAACGGCGATCCTGTGTATGGATCAAATCTGGATGTAATTGATAAAGACTTTTGAGCAATCAGTTTGGCTTTTTGAACAGTTAAAACCTTTCCTCCGCTAAGTGCTTGCATTGCTCCCAGCGCATATGATGAACCAGTACCTATTGCATAAATTCCAGTTCTATCTGAAGTCCAAGAATAATCGCCTTCAATAATATAAACCGCACCATTTATAGCAACCAAGATTGTAGAAGCTTGCTCAGTCATGTGAGTCTTCTCTTCAGCAAGGTCTGGCATTGCGTATCCTGTGTTTTCAAAACAAACTTGCAAGTTGGGTATAAACTTCGTTGTTATAAATTGATCCAGCAGTTCTCCGCTGCCCCTAAACGCCGGGATCGGCGGGGTGAATGCATGGTGCAGTATGTTTATTGCACGAACATCACCCGCCGCGCCCAGCAAATAACGACCCTTTTGTGCAATTTTACAAGACCCTGTACCTAAAGTGGTTATTTGATAAGCCAACCCAGATTCATCAAAGGATGAAATCCTAGAGTCAGTACCAACTACACAATAATCTGGTCCTTGAACGGCAACAATAGTGGTCATTGTTTAACTTACTTATTTCTTTCCTCTTTGGGATCAAGAATCTGGAATTCGCCTCTCTTGACTTTCTTGAAATAAGATCTGTTCGCATTATAGAAATTATAAAATGTTGGTAAAGACATTCCAATTTCATCAGCCAATTCTTTTGGCGTAATAATCTTTCCAACATTTGCCGAAAGATATCCCTGAATCTTTTGAGCCTTAGGGCTTCTCTTTGTCTTAACAACAGGGTTGATATTTCTTATATCTAAGAAATCAAGCCAGTAGTTAACAAGATCCATGTCAATACTATAATACCGAGAAATTTCATTTAAGGTCTTACCGTCACGACATCCTATAATCACACAGTAGGCCGCTCTCCGTTCCTCCCCTTGACAATCGCTCGGGATTTTCTTTTCTAATTTTGCTACAACCTGTTCAGTAATCATATAAATCCTTTCTACTCAGGCGGTTCACAGTTTATCACTAGATGGCGCGTCGTGTTGCAATTTTTTAAAAAAAATGGGGCACCTCCGTTTCAATAATAATCTTACGAAATATTACTGACGGGGTGCCCCACAGAAATTATTTTTTCAAATGCCAATCAATATGATTATCTAATTTAACTTCAACATTTTTCATATCATCTTTAAGTTCATTAATTGAAGTATAAACTAAATTATGATCTTCTTTATTTTCTTTTCTAGACTTTTGAATTAAGGCAACTAAAACTGAAAATACTCCAGTAATAAGAGTTGCCCATAAAAGTTCTGTCATTTCAATCGTTAATTAAAAAACTTGCAATTGACTCAACATCAACATCAAATTTTCCAAATTGCTCTTCATATGTCTTAAGAAGAGAAACAAGGTCTGCCTTCTTCACCTCTGGGTCAAGGGGTAGATCATTGGTGGGCGCTGTCTTGCCTGCACCAGATGTTGGGGTTGGGGCTCCGCCTGGGGTGGGGATAGAAACAACCTTCTTCTCGGGATCAAGAGGAACCTCGTTCATTATTCCTTTAATTAATTCACCCTGCGAGGCGTGCCAGTTGGCGGCCTTAATGTGGTCCTGCATTTTTTCTGCTGAAAACTTAGCCATTTCTTCGTGCCAAGCCTTCATTGCGTCATGATCTTGAATCATTTTGTCCAAATTGGTTTTCATTGTAACTCCTTTACCAATGTCTCCAATTGCCAAACCTTGAGCCAAAGCTTTTTTTCTGGCTTCGCGCTTGGAGTTTTCATCGTTTGCCGTATATAGATAACACTTGCCAGCATTGCCCCATTTGAAACCGGGCCTACCGTTTTCAGAACAAGAATTAACAGGCATAGTGTTTACATTCTACCACTTTTTATTTGTAATAGCTGTATAAATCTTGCCGACCCCATCTTTGAACTGGAATTCCAATATCTTTAAAGTAATTAAAAGCGTCTTCAGAGGAATAGACAATCCTGGCATAGGCTTTTCTAGCCCCTTCGTCGTATACTGGGCACTCCGGGTTCGGATCTAAATATAAAGCTTTATATTGATAAATATCTTTTTGCCAATGAATTGCGTTTACAACTTTTAAAAGACTGTTACAGTATGGACATGTTCTATCTGGATATGGGAAGTTTTCTTGCACTTTCCCAACAATTACCTCTTGAACATCATATGGGTTTGTTAATGAGGATATGTAATTATTATTCATCTCTTGGCCTAATTAGAAAATTAATTATATCACTTATATTTTTTTGTGCAATTTCAACACCGTCCATGAGAGCATTAAGTTCCTCAAGCGTCATCTCGTAATCTTCTGATGGGCTAGAGATATAAAAAATTGGGATTCTTATATCTTGGAAAGGCACTGTCTTTATTGTTATTTCTAAAGACTCATATTCATCGACATCTTCATAACCTGAAAATGGAACTATTGTCGTCATAATCAACACCCTCCTCGGTAACGGTAATTAAATCATACCCCAGAATTACCAAGTTCTGACAAAGAATTGTCAGTCCTTTTGTTTCTTTATCTTTCTTTTTACCAAAGAAAACAATAAAAATATAATCATCTTTTTTAATTTTATCAAATAGACTATAATTTTTATCTTTTAGAATACGGCACCTGCGGTTTCCAGTAGATGAAATGTATAATTTTAAAAATCTAGATGTTGTGGCCGGTGAAACATAAACATCAACAACAGCATTTTCAATTAAATTACAAAATTCTCTAATATAGGAATAGGGGAATCCAGTATCAGACAATGCAAGAACTTTTTTATTATTAAAAAGTTCTTTACTGAGCTTTTTTTGTTGCATTTAAAAGAATTAAAGTTAAATTTGCAACCAAAACAATCAGAAATGGACCGACAAAGCCGGGATCGTGGTTCCAGCCTGTTTTAACAGCTATATTGATTAAAGCTGCATTGGCGAACATCCACAGTAAATAAAATGCTAATGCAATCATATTGGAAGTCTACCAGATGTTTCAAACGCTTCATGAGAAATTGGCATTGTTTTTTTAAACAACTCTTCAATTGCAATTGCATATTGCTGTATTTCATATTGGGCATTTTGTTCATTTCTTAATGAAATAAAATTAATTAATGAACGAGCATTAACTGTCCAAATAAATTCTGTGTACTGAGCAACAGGAAGAACTATCCTTGCAATTTCTTTTGCAATACCAATTTCAATCAGATAATTATATATAGTGTCAGCCACTCGGTAAACCTCTTGTATGTTTTTATAGTATATTTCTTTTTTTAAAGGATCTTCTATTTCTTGAAATACATAAGCACCGGGTTTGCCAACTTGCTGTCTTATATCGCTATACGCTGGTACATAATAGTCAATCTTATTTGGTTTATGATATCTCATACTCATTTCGTTAAATGAGGACCAGCGGTGTCTCATCCACTCTCTAGTAACAAAGATTGGGGCTTTAATTCTGAATTTAAAAACACAATGCTCAAAGGGAGTTGCATGTCTGTTCTTAACAAGATAATTAATAAGACCAACGCAAGACTCGTCTATTTCTTGTTTTTGTGAGGCGAATGACACTTTGGCTGAATTAACAACATCTAAGTCAGAACCAAAAAAGTCAATTAACTCAACATAACCAAAATCTAAAATTTCATAATAACTTGGGTCGGGTATACTGGCCATGCGGAGATCATACAGCATCTCCGCAAAAAACGCTTTGGAAAAAAAATAAAAAAAACGCAATTCCGGCTTGACAGGTGATTTCTAAAACACTATGCTTTCGCATGCAAAGCATGCCAAGTACACTTGTATATTCTTGTATGCTTATAATAGTTTATTAAGTATAATAAGTATATGAAAGTAATTGCAATTGTGGACAGTGAAGATTGCGGACCCTTTGCAATTATTGACCCTGAAACAATTGATGTAATTCAATGTTCTGATTTTTACCTTGCTGCAACATACTGTGCTTTTACTGGAAAACCGTTGACTTGTGAAATTTCACAAGACTGTGCTGAACATTTAGTAGAAAATGGTGTAAGATGTCTAAGCTGGAATGAAGAGATCCAACCAAAACAAAATAGGCCCTCTAAGAAAAAATCAGAATAGTTCATGAAAAAAATAAGTTGGTTTAGCCTCCAAAATACAGACATCAGCGGTGCTCTATGGGCAAGTCAGGGTTATGCAAATGCTGCGTTAAATACGATTGTTTCGCTACAAGAAAAACAAACAGCGGTATATTTTAATAATCCAGATATTCCATTTCATATTAACTTTTGTCAACCGTATTATTATCAATTAACAAATGCCTACAATGTTGGCTATACTCCTTGGGAATCTACAAAGATTCCTCCAGGCTGGTTATATAACATGAATGTTTGTAATGAGATCTGGACAACCTCTAGTTTTGTTAAAGATATTTATATCCAAAATGGTGTAAGAGATAACATACATGTTATACCACACGGTGTTTCAGAAGATTTTGCAATTGTAGAAAGAGAACTCCTTAATAAGTTTAACTTCCTTCATGTAGGGGGAGACTCAAAAAGAAAGAATGCTCAACTTGTTGTTGATGCTTTTCTAGAACTTTTTGATGGAAATGAAGATTATCAACTTATATTGAAATATAACAATTTTTGTTATGCTGAAATTTACCTAGATGGTAAGTTGGTACAAGCCACTGAGCATCCTCAAATTATTGGTATTCCAGAAATTTTTTCTGCAGAAGACCTTGTTCGTTTATATCATAAATGTCATTGCTTGGTTTATCCAACAAGCGGAGAAGGTTTTGGGATGATTCCTTTTGAAGCAATGGCAACAGGAATGCCTACAATAGTCACAAATCTAACTGGTTGTGCAGATTTTGCACACTATGGTATTCCTTTAGAGGCTGAGTATGGTGAAGCTACATATAATAATCATCAATATTCAACAGATACAGGTTTATGGGCTGTACCAAATTTTGATGAATTAGTTATCCACATGCAAGATGTTGCTGGTGACTACGATTTGTTTAAAAAATCGGCTATACACTCTGCAAAAATTATTCATCAAGAACACTCTTGGTCCGCGACCGCTGATAAAATTCTTGCGCGGTTAGCGGAATTTGATAAAAAAAAATAGACCTAAGCATTCTCTCTGTGAGATGAACCACTGAGTTGATACTATTGAATTCTTAACACTCGGAGGTCTGATGATTGCGCACTTGCCCGTTCTTAAAAAAAATTTATTTTCAGAAAAGGAAACCATGTTTAGTTTTAGACTGAATGAAGAATTTATTTCTCAGTATAAAAAAATCACACCCCCCTTTGGCTATCGGGATGCAGCGGGGAACTCTGTTGGTGAAATTACATTTCTTAGAACATACTCTAGAAAAAAACTAGACGGCACAAAAGAAACTTGGGTTGATGTTTGTGAAAGAGTAATTAACGGCATGTATTCATTGCAAAAAGATCATTGCAAGAATAATAAGTTACCCTGGAATGGAGTAAAGGCACAAGCTTCTGCAAAAGAAGCGTTTGATCGTTTATTCAATCTTAAATGGACACCACCCGGGCGAGGACTTTGGATAATGGGAACAGATCTTGTCAATGTGCAAAAAAATTCTGCGGCTTTGCAAAACTGTGCTTTTGTCTCCACTGGTGAAATGAATAAAGACAACCCGGCTGAACCATTTGCATTTTTAATGGAAGCATCAATGCTAGGAGTCGGCGTTGGATTTGATGATAAAGGTGCCGACAAAGGGTTTTCTATCTTTCAACCCAAACATTCAACTGATATTACATCAATTGAAGACAGCAGAGAGGGTTGGAAAGATTCAACAATTGCTTTAATTAATTCTTTTTTAAAACCAGATCAATCCGAAGTTAATTTTGATTATTCATTAATTAGACCATTTGGAACTCCAATAAAAACTTTTGGCGGCACGGCCTCAGGACCAGAGCCTCTAGAGAAACTGCATAAAGCAATCAGAAAATTATTTACAGACAGAAACGGCGAACTGCTCACGCGCAAAGACATTGCAGATCTTGGAAATCTAATTGGAGTTTGTGTTGTATCGGGTAATGTCCGCAGATCGGCGGAGCTTTTAATCGGCAGATCTGATGATCAAGATTTTTTAAATCTTAAAAATCCAAAAATTTTTCCAGAGCGCAACTCGTATGATTCAGAAAATCCAGGTTGGGCTTGGATGAGTAACAATTCTGTTGAAACTTATGTTGGTAACGATCTATCTCATTTGGTAGACAATATTGCTCTAAATGGGGAGCCTGGAGTTATTTGGCTTGATATGTCTCGTAAGTATGGTCGGCTTTCGGATCCGCCGAACAACAAGGATTGGCGAGTCGCTGGATACAATCCATGTGCAGAGCAATCTCTTGAGTCATATGAATGTTGTACATTGGTTGAAACATACTTAAATCGTCACGAAAACATTGAGGACTACAAAAGGACATTGAAATTTGCATATCTATATGCAAAAACAGTAACGCTGTTACCAACTCATTGGGAAAAAACTAATGCAATTATGCAAAGAAATAGGAGAATTGGCACATCAATGTCTGGTATTGCCAATTTTGCTGATAAAAAAGGTTTGCCTGTTCTTAAAGAGTGGATGAATGAAGGGTATGAAACTGTAAAAAGATACGATAACATTTACTCTGAGTGGTTTGGCATCCGTGAATCTATCAAGATGACGACAGTGAAACCCTCAGGAACAGTTTCAATACTGGCTGGTGAATCCCCAGGTGTCCATTGGACACCGGGCGGAGAATTTTTCAACAGAACAATTCGGTTTTCCAATGATGATCCTATGCTCCCTTTGTTCAAAATGGCAAATTATAGGATTGAGCCAGCAGCAGAGTCTCCTGATACAACCTCTGTTGTATATTTTCCAATTAAAAGTGGTGCAAGAAGAAGTGAAAAAGATGTAACCATCTTTGAAAAAATGGCAATTGCCGCAACTGCCCAAAGATATTGGTCAGATAATTCTGTTTCAGTTACAATTTCATTTGATTCTCAAACAGAAAAGCAATATATTGGAACCGTTTTACACATGTATGACGGACAATTAAAGACTGTTTCGTTTTTACCACAAGGTAACCACACATATCTACAAATGCCATATACTCAAATTGATGAAAATGAGTATTTAAAAGCAAAATCTGAACTTTTTCCAATTGATTTTGCTGGAGTTTATGCTGGATTAGCCCATGATGCTATAGGAGAGGCCTATTGCACAACTGATTCATGCGAAATCAAGCTTTCTTAATAAAAAAATCGCTTTTATATCACAACATGATGTAGAATGTAATAAGAATGACATCAGATATGATAAAAAGCAAGCAAATTTGGGTGCCTGAGCGCGCTTTTGGCGTATGTCTTTGGATTATGGAAGACGGAATGCCTTTAAGCGATGGCGATGGTGTTCTTTGCGCTGAAGGACTGGTCGGTGACGAGAATATTGAAAGACAAGTTGCTCAGGCCGCAAAATATTGGACAGGATCTGACGCTGGTGAATGCCGATGGGTTTCTGGGGCAAGAAAAATTACCGCCTCAGAACAAGAAGATCAGAAAGAAAGGCTTTCGGAAGGTCTTATTGCTGACCCATTTGAAGATTTTTTTGATGATTATTTTGGTAAAAGAAAATGAACTCAAGAATGTCACTAGATGACTCCGGTGATGATTTTAACGAAATTGATGATATTGCGTATTATCAATTTGCTTCCGCCGAAGAGACCGTTGATCCGTTTTCAGCAATAAAAATAAATTCACTTCCACCACGAATGAAGAGGAAGGCAGAAAGAATTGCCAAAAGATTTGAAGGGGAAGATGGAACTAAATCTAAATACCTAGATCCAGAGGTCGTTAATGGCTATTCTCTATGGGATATTGTGAATCCCCCATATGATTTAGATAACCTAGCAAAATTATACGACCAGAGCGCGATACATTCTGCTGCCATTAAATCTAGGGTTATGAATACTGTTGGTCTTGGTTATGAGTTTTCAGAAACACTCAAAGCGAGAAGAAAAGTAGAAAAAGCACACGGCAACCCCGCAAAACTTGAAAAAGTTAGAAGAGATTTGCAAGACTTGAAAGAAGAAATGGATGACCTTTTTGAAGGTTTAAACATTGAAGAAACACTTATTGAAACTCTTGTGCGAGTTTGGCAAGACTGCCTGACTGTCGGTAATGGTTACCTTGAGGTTGGTAGAAACAATTCTGGAAAAATTGGTTATATTGGACATATTCCAGCAACAATGGTTCGTGTGCGAAGAAAGCGAGATGGCTTTGTCCAGCTGTCCAGAGCAAACAAAATTCAAGCAGTTTTTTTTAGAAATTTTCAAGACTTAGAAATGGCAGACCCCATTAACGCGGATCCAAGTCCAAATGAAATAATACATTTTAAGATGTATTCACCAAATAATACATACTATGGAATACCATCGTCCGTTTCTGCCGCTGCGGCAATAATTGGAGATAAATTTGCAAAAGAATATAATATTGATTATTTTGAAAACAAAGCAATTCCTAGATATGCAATTATTCTTAAAGGCGCAAAACTTAGTAATAAATCTAAAATGGAACTTGTTAACTATTTTAGATCCGAGGTCAAAGGCCGCAACCACGGAACCTTGATTGTTCCATTACCTGCTGGACTTGGTAATGATTCAGATATTAAGTTTGAAAAACTTGAAGCAGGTGTCCAAGACGCATCTTTTGACAAGTATAGAAAATCAAACAGAGATGAAATTCTGGTTGCAAACAGAGTTCCTGCACCAAAAGTTGGCGTATACGACAATGCAAACTTGGCTGTTTCAAGAGATGCCGATAAAACATTCAAACTCCAAGTAATTGGACCAGATCAATCTGTCATAGAAAAAAAATTAAACAGACTTGTTTCTGAGTTTACTGATATGTTGCAATTAAAACTAAAAAAAATTGATCTTTTGGATGAAGATATTGAATCAAAGATTTTTGATAGATATTTAAGAACAGAAGTTGTTACTCCAAACGAGGTGCGGTCAAAGATTGGTTTCCCAGAAAGAGAAGAGGGAGACAATGTGTTGCCATACCCAACAAGATCAAAACAAGAGGGGATGCCCGGGGCACCCGTAGGAAATTCTAACAATGCTTCTTCAAACCCGCCAAAATCAAGGTCGGATTCCGGGGCTTTGCCTGACGGGGCGAGAGATTCTGGAGATCAAGCAGAAAGAGGTCAGAATCAAGATTCTGGCGATAACACTAGCGACTCATCGCTAAGTGATAATTAAGGAGATTAATAATGGATGGATCAATTGTTTATGCAAACACATCAGTTGACAGCACTGCAAATGAGGTTTCTGTAAATCATCATACAAGTGAAATATATTTTTGGAATAATAGCAGTTCTACTAATGCAACAGTTAGGCTTAATGGTATATATAATATAGTTATTCCTAAAGATGCTGGTTTTTATCATAAAATAGAAGGCGATTATACAACATTTCAAGTCATCACTGCGTCTGTAACTTTATCTGTTTTTGCAATTGGATGACAAAAAAAATATAAGGTATAATTTTACATTATGAGGTATTATGGAAGATTTTAATTTATCATTTCCAATTGATTTGATTAAGAAAGAAGAGAGGGTTGTAATTGGAATTGCAACTGCGGATAATATCGATAAAGCCAATGACGTCGTAGATTTTAATGCGTCTCTTGACGCATTTAAAAATTGGGGTGGCAATATCAGAGAAATGCATGCACCAATTGCTGTTGGAAAAGCAATTCATATTGAACCTACACAAATTAAAGGTCCCGATGGTAAAAAATATAATGCAATTAAAGTTCATGCATATATATCAAAAGGGGCCGAGGATACTTGGCAAAAAATTTTAGACGGTACATTAAAAGCATTTTCTATTGGGGGTAAAATTATTCAAAAAGAAGCCATGTCGGAAAAAATGCACAATGGTAGACCAATTAATATAATTAAACAGTATGTTCTTGGAGAACTCAGTTTGGTTGATAATCCCGCAAATGCATTGGCTACGGTAGACATCATTAAAAGAAATGAAGATGGAAGTCTGCAGTATGTTCTTGAAGAAATTCTTGAAATAGCAAAGAAACAACCAATAAGAGATCCAAAGGGTGGATTAACAGCAGCAGGTCGCAGACACTTTAAACAAACAGAAGGGGCAAACTTAAAACCTGGCGTTAAAGGACCAGCAAACACCCCTGAAAAAATGCGCCGCAAGGGTTCTTTTTTGACTCGCTTCTTCACCAACCCTTCTGGACCAATGAAAGATGAAAAAGGTCGCCCTACAAGGTTAGCTCTTTCAGCAGCGGCATGGGGCGAACCAGTGCCACAGGATAGATCTGACGCAGCACGACTTGCTGCAAAAGGCAGACGACTTCTTGAGCGATACGCTAAGATTAAACAGAAAAGCGTAGATGAAATTTTATTAGAAGATGAAGATCTTCTTATTAAAGAAATGTTTTATTTTGATAATGAAGACTATATGGAATTAATTAAAGACACTCCATTAAGTGATTATACTTTTGAAGATTCTTTTGATGAAAATAAATTAGAGTTAATTTTAAAATCTTTAAAAGAATGGTTTAGAGAAGATTGGGTTGATATTTCAAGACCCAAGAAGGGGGGTGGATTTGAACCCTGCGGAAGATCGGATGCAAGCAGTGGAAAGTATCCGAAGTGTGTTCCAGCCTCCCGCGCTGCCCGAATGTCACAAGCAGAAATTGATTCGGCTGTAAGAAGAAAAAGAAGAGCCGAGTCAACTCAGACCCGTCAAGATAAAAAACCAATTAATGTTTCGACGGACAAAATGGAAAAAAGAAATGTTCCAACAAATCCTGAACTTTATGCACGAGTTAAAGCAGAAGCAAAAGCAAAGTTTGATGTTTATCCATCGGCATATGCAAATGCTTGGCTAGTTCGTGAATACAAAAAAAGAGGCGGAAAATATCGCGTTGAAAAAGCCGACGAGGTGACAACCGACAGTATGGGTGCTGGTATTAAAAATCCACAACAGGGTTATATTGAACCAAGCAAAATGAGGGGCAAAAAAAAGAAAGTTAAGAAAATTAAAAAGGGTGTTGAGGACACACTGAGCCCCGTTGAATCATTACAAGAGGTGATAGCCCATTTGGCAGACAGAATTGATATGCACCAAAAATGGAATTGGCAATTAAATGCTTCATTAGATGAAATTGAAGATATTCTAGTGGAAGACGAAGAACTGGAAGATGAAAATTACGAAGAAGGTTATTTTGAAGAAGATAATGATGGGGATGAGTCGGAATCGGAAATAACAATTCGGGATTTAATGAATTTAATTGGTAAAACATTTGATGCAGCACCAAAAAATTGGTAGAATACAAAAATATTAATATTTTCTTGCTAAATCAAGTAAAATATGATAAGGTCTTTAGCATGGATGAACAAGAGTCAAAATTGTCACTTATAAAAAAGGTTGTTAATTGGCTTGTTCCAGATGTTCAAGAAAATGCTTCAACAACAATAGTTGAAGTTACTGAAAACACACAGGAGGAAGAAATGGATATTGAAGTCCTTAAGGATGCTCTGAGTGCTGTTGTTGATGAAAAACTTGCTAACTTCGCTACTTCCATAAAAGAAGAGGTTGAGGCTGCGGTTCAAGAAAAAATTGACACCATCACAAAGAGTTTTGAGGTGCAGAGTGCCGAACTGCAGGAAAAATTAGAGGCAACAGAAAAGGCATTGGCCGAGCAAGAAGAGAAGGTTCAGACCTTCGCTACAGCCGGTGCTGTTAAGAAGAGTGTTGACCCAGAAGACGACAATGAGGGCGAGGAGCTTAAGAAGTCCTCCACAAAGTCAGTTTGGGAAAATATTTATTTACCACAGGGTCTTATAAGCGCCCTGGGATATGAGTCATAATTAGGAGGATAAAATAATGGCATCACAAGAAGAAATTCTTTCTAAGGCCGATGAGGTGACAACAAGCGTTGTCGGAAACGATTCGGGTGGCCTTCTCAAGCCAGCCCAGTCTAACCGATTCCTTGATTATGTCATAGACCAGTCGGTTCTTATGCAAAACGCAAGGGTTGTTCGTATGAGAACACCACAAATGGAGATCGATAAGGTCTCGGTTGGAACTCGTTTGCTTGCAAAGGCAACAGAGGCCACAGACAGCGGCACAAACGCCGCCGTTACATTCAGCAAAGTTTCGCTTAGCACAGTTAAGCTTCGCCTTGACTGGGCAATGTCAACAGAGTCACTGGAAGACAACATTGAAGGCGCTTCTCTTGAAGATCATATTGCACAGATTATGGCTCGTCAAACAGCCAATGATCTTGACGATCTTTTCATCAATGGAAACACCTCTTCAGGCAACGCGCTTCTTAAGGCTCTTGACGGCTTCGTCAAGCTTGCTAAAGCTAACGGCACGGTTGTTGACGAGGCCGGTAACAATGTTTCTAGAGCGACATTTGACCGTATTCTTCGTAACCTGCCAAAGAAGTATTTACAGCGCAGAAATGAACTGAAGTTTTTCTCGGGTTCAGGAATTGTTCAAGACACAATTTTTAGCCTTCAGAGTCCAAACTCAGCCACAGCAGCAACTGCTGGTGCTCCTGCTCCTGCGTCAACTGTTGGTGAACTTGCATTCCTTCAGGGTGCAATGAGAGCCAATGGTGGTGCTGGTGTTACGGGACTGTCGCCTTATGGCATCGGTCTCGTTGAAGTGCCTCTGATGCCAGAGACCGCCTCTGGCGACTACTCTGGTGCAACCGGTTCGCATGGTCATATTGAATTAACATTCCCGAACAACAGAATTATTGGTATTAACCGTGACATTACAGTCTATCGCCAATTTAAGCCAAAGACTGACACGATTGAGTACACCCAATATATGAGGGTTGCAAGCAACATTGAGAATGCTGAATCATATGTGATTGGCAAGAACATCAAGCTTAGAACGCTCTGATATACAATTTAGCAAAAAGGGGAGGGAATTACCCCTCCCCTTTTTCGCATTTAATATAGAAGTGTGATAAGATATTTTCTATGACTGACAATGTTGTTACATCATCTTCGTTAGATGCCGAAGACCCAAAAAAGAAACCGGCAAAAAAAGCTGTTCCAAAAAAAGCTGCAGTTAAAAAAGTAGAAGCAGAAAAAGAAACTTCAACAGTATCAGAAGATAAAGTTTATGTTTTTTTTGAAAGCGGAATTGCCTATAATTCAGGTAATTTAAGATTCACAAGAGATAATCCGCTACAGGCGGTAACACCAGAACAAGCGGAACTTTTGCTTTCTTTGGATAATTTTAGAAGACCGGATCAGTTGGAATTAGAAGAATATTTAGCTTCTAAGGAGGATTAAAATGGCAGGAAATTTATCTAATTATTTAGAAAATAAAATTTTAGATCATATATTAGGAACGACATCTTATACAATGCCAACCCCTGTTTATTTAGCCCTGTACACTGTTGCTCCAACCGATGCTGGAGGCGGTACAGAGGTTGCTGGTGGCTCCTATGTGCGTAAAACTGTGACTTTCACAGTAGCATCAGGTGGAGCAACCAGTAATGATTCCAATGTTGATTTCAACGGGATGCCTGCCTGCACTGTTGTTGCCGTTGGCGTTTTTGATGCCCTTACATCTGGAAATCTATTAGTCTACGGCGGACTTACCGCAAACAAAACGATTGATAGCGGTGATATTTTGCGAATTGCAACCGGAGATCTTGACATCACAATTGATTAACAGGAGTCGTTATGCTTAGAAGAGAGTTTAATGGCGGAGTGTTAAAAACACAATTAGCCGCAAATATATCAAATACAGCCAACTCTTTTTCTGTAATAGACGGATCAACATTCCCTAATGGGGGTTCTGGAAATCCATTTGTTATTGTTATTGGCAAGGGCACAGCTGGGGAAGAAAAGGTTCTGTGTTCCTCTAGAACAACCGACACCTTTACTGTTCAACAGCGGGGGTATGATGGCACTACGGCCAGCTCTCATTCAAGTGGAGATTTAGTTGATCATGTGTTGGATGCGACAACGGTTCAGTATATGAATACTGCAACAAACGATAATGCTATAATTTCTTTGATGGGGATATAATGCCAAATTTAACGCCTAAAAATTTATATATAGGAAGCGACAGTGGTTCAAATGTATACACTGTAAGCGCCAATACCGGATCGTACTCTATTGTAAGAAATATCAATATTTGCAATACCGGATCGTCAACTATTCTATGCAATGTTCACATAGTTCCCTCAGGAGGGGCAGCGGCTGCTAACAATAAAATTATGTCTAATTTTACAGTTGCTGGCAATGAAACAATTTCTTATGATGCATCTATTGTGATGAACGCTTCATCATCAATATATGTAAGTGCCAATGTTGCAAATATAACTTATATCATTAGTGGAGTTGAGTTCGTTTAATACATTTTCTATTTAATTCAAGATCATATAAAATAAATGTGTGATTGGATTAAAAAGAAAATTAATGCCTTTAATTGTTGCTTGCTTTACATCTGTTTTTTTCCCATTTTTTTTTGCCTCTGCCCAAGCCGAACCAGGACTTACTGTAACCGTTTACAACAATTTTGGCTACAACAATTCGCCTCCACTCCCCACGGTCACCGGTCGTCCGGTCGTTGGAACCACCACCCTCACTCAGATTAATCAAAACTTTGACAGTGCACCGCTGTTCAACCTGTCCGAAGACTTTATTGTTAAGTATGAAGGTCACATAACCCTGCCCGTGACAGGCTCGTTCAGGTTCTTGCCTGCTGCGGATGACGGAACCAAACTCTATATAGATAATGTTTTGATAGACAACAACTGGGTTGACAAGGGCGGCTGGGGCAACCCGTCACAGTACGTTTCTTTTAGCGCTGGAGTTTCCAAGCCAATCACATATTGGTATTACGAAAATGGTGGCGGAGCCAATACGACTCTCTACTGGGATATAGGTTCGGGATGGCAGGTGGTTCCCGCCTCTGCTTTTACGAAGACTGTCGTTGCGCCAACCACGACTACTACCAGTACTACAACCACAACGATAGCGCCATACTTTAACTCTGTTCAAAATCTCACAGCGGTAGCAGACAACGATGGAAATGTTGTTTTGAGTTGGAACGCCCCAACACCAAGCAACACTGCCCCATATATGTACAACATTTT
>Ga0194133_10000302_pt1 | contig 107170 bp, 90 predicted proteins | sample TA2KigOf40mmetaG_FD_155448 | JGI IMG/M metagenome (GOLD analysis project Ga0194133, IMG submission 155448) | Freshwater microbial communities from Lake Tanganyika, Tanzania - TA2015055 Kigoma Offshore 40m | ecosystem: Environmental > Aquatic > Freshwater > Lake | place: Tanzania: Lake...
CGGAAGAAGAAATTGGCAACATCTCCGGAAGGCATTTCTGAGGCCAACTCTAGGTCACTAATTTGAGAGTTGTTCTGTAGGCCATTATCCAAATTGGGATTAGTCACAAAGTTCATGTAGTCCAAATCATTTGGTCTTCGAACAATCCCATTGGAAATGAAAATGTCTTTCCAGCCATCGTTGTCGTAATCAGCCAATAGCACACCCCAACTCCAATCTGTAGCCGAAATTCCTGAAAATTGTGCAATCTCTGAAAAAGAGCCATTCCCGTTATTTAATTGAAAACAGTTTCTTGAAAATTGTCTTTCAAATCCATAATTCAACTTCTGCTGTAGGTTTTCTTCCGTATCCTCTCCTTGGGATAATTTCTGAATGTTCTCGTCCTTTGCCAACATGTCTAGGGTAATAAAATCGACCCAGCCATCATTATTTAAATCAGCAAAATCACTCCCCATGGAAAACCTACTGCTGTAATTTAGGGATGAAGCTGTTTGGTCCTGAAAGGTCCCATCTGCCTTATTGAGGTAGAGGTAATCATTTTCATTAAAGTCATTGGACACATAGAGGTCCGGCCAGCTATCGTTATTCAAGTCCGAAATTCCGATTCCCAACCCATAGCCCAACTGACTTGAATAAATCTTCGCCTCGTTCGTGATGTCTGTAAATCTCTTTTCCCCTATATCGCTATTGTTTTTATACAATCGATCCCCAGCTAAGCCATCATCCAGATAGCGAAGCGATGCTCTTCCAAAGCTATTTTCAGTATGAACTGCATGATTCAGCAAATACAGGTCTAGATCCCCATCTCTATCGTAATCAAAAAATGAAGCCTGTGTACTAAAGCCTTGAAAATCCAAGCCATAGGCAGCAGCATTTTCCGTAAAAGTCAGATCACCATTATTGATATACAGTTCATTCTTCCCAGTAATACCCTTAAAATTCCCCAACCGGCAAACATAAACATCAAGCAAACCATCTCCATTAATGTCGACCATGCTTACGCCTGTTTTCCAGGAGCCTAAAGATTCCAAACCCGACTTTTTTGTGATTTCCTCAAAAACCATTTTTCCTTTATTTAAGAAAAGTTTGTTTGGTCCTTGATTCGAAGAAAAATAAATATCAATAAGCCCATCGTTATTGATATCACCCACTGAAACACCAGCTCCGTTGTAAAAATAAAGGTAGTCGATGATGTTAAACTCCTCTGTTTCAGTCAGCAAATTGATGAAATCAACACCCGTCTTTTGGGGGGGCAGACTCACAAAAAGTGTATCCTTTTGTATTAAGTCAGAGTTTTTAGTGCATGAATAAAAAATGATTAAAGACAGAATCCAAAACTTAGCTAAACCGAGTTTCATTATACCTTTAAACTTTTAGACAACTTTATTATTGAAAAAGTCACTTTCCTGATTTTTCGCTCTGACTTTTTTCAAATTCTACTTTGAGCCTCTCTTCAACCTCCATATCAGTAAAAATCGCTTGAACAAACTGATCATCTTTCATAAAAAGATTGATTCTTCGCTTTCCATCCATTCTATAATATATTTTACCATGGTACCTATCATCTACAACTTTGAAATCACCTCCATAGGTAGCTTTATAGCTTTCCAATATTTTAGGCAACAAAACTGCAGATGAGTATTCCTTGTTCCAAGGAGCCCATGAATCATAGGTATAGGTAACCGGCATTTCAAACATTTCCTTTTTAATAAACGTTGGAAAAAACTGCATGCTGACATCACCCCCATAGGTGCCTTTTATTTTGTGCTCCACACTGGTGGTACCTCCAGGACCTTGCGTTATTTTTTGTTGGCTATTCAAAACAGTGCAATGGTCAAAAAAATCCTTTTGTGCCATGCCTAAATAAAAGCCCAAAAAAAGACTATCTGAATTCGCCAATCCACTATCGGAGGAATTAAACGTTGGGGAATTACAACCTTGAATGGAGATGCTAAGAATTAGCAGAGCAAGAATTGGTAGAGAAATACGCATACAATTTTTTCTTTTTACACCACGAATTTAATGATTCTTCGATAAAGTTAAGGTAGAAAAGCCTGAATACCTCCCAGATGTTTTTCATCTTTTTTGCTTTAGGATTTTGATACCCTTAGAAACAAATCAATGACTTCAAAGCCAATTAAAACCCATCAAAAAAAAAAGCAGGCTGTCAAAAACAGCCTGCTTCAATATTAGAATCAAGATTTAATTAATTGTATCCTGGATTCTGCTTCAAGTTGGTATTAGCAAGAAGCTGTGGTTGTGGAATAGGGAAGATTTCCAAGAAGCTGCCTGGGGCATGAACTTTCTTAGGTCTGTTCATACCAGCAAACGGCCACCAAGCATCACCATACTTCTTAAAGCGGATTTGATCTTGTCTTCTAGTCATCTCCACATACATTTCTCTACCTCTTTCCGCGTATAAATTATCAGCAGTCAATGTAGTGAAAGGCTGAAGTCCACCTGCTCTAGCACGGATTTGGTTCACTAAAGCCAAAGCTTCAGCAGTTTTTCCTAATCTAAAGTTAGCCTCAGCAAGAGAAAGAATGACATCAGAAAGTCTAAAGATGACGAAGTCATTACTCATGTTAGGTGTACCACCTCTTTCGAATTCATACTTAGCAATTCTAGCTCCTGCTTGTCTCAAACCTCCTGGAGAGATTTCATTCAAGAAAGGCATGAACGTCAACGGAGGACCATTAGGATCACCTTTCAATCCAGTTGGATCGGTAACCTCAACTCCTGGATCGATCAAAACTGACCCATCGGCTCTCTTCTGTGGACCAACCAAGAAGTTAGATAATCTACCATCAATTGTACCTGTAGAAGGCGCCAAGGCCAATCCTTTCCATACTGGACCTTGAGTTCCAGGGTTCTTTTCTGGATCTATGTAGGAATTGTAAAATTCTTCTACAGTTTGATATCCATTCCAAGGCTGGTCAGTAAGGCCGTAAGTAGACTGACTTACAATGTGAAGCGTCATCTGTACCCAGTTAAATCCACCAGCAAATACCTTGTCATATGGATAAACAAAGATATTCTCTGGAGATCCTGAGTTATTGATGGCAAAGTTTGCCGCATAGGAAGGGTTCAACGTGTAAGGACCAGTATTGATAATTGTAGCAGCATCAGCAGCAGCTAGAGCCCATTGAGGAGTTCCAGTGTAAACTTCTGCATTTAGATACAATTTCATTCTGATAGTCAAAGCAGCCCATTTGGTCATTCTACCATAAGTAGTTCCATCCTTTTTTGTAGGAAGTAATGGGATAATTTCATTCAATTCTTTCAAAATGAAATCATAAACCGCTTTTCTTGAGCTATTAGAAGGCTTTACAGTAGACGTAAAGTCAGTTACAATAGGAACGTTTCCAAACGCATCCATAGCCCAATAGTAATACAAAGCTCTCAATGCTCTAAGCTCACCGATGTAAGCTGGAGAGTTCGCATTTTTAAGTTGCTCGAAAGAATAGATCAATCTATTGCAGGTGTTGATTCCTCCATAAAGGAAGTTCCAAGTATTATTCAAAAATGGATTATCCTTTTGGAATTCATGCTGGTGCAATTGTAAAAGAACACCACCGTCAAACCAGTCACCACCCTTGTGGGAAACTACGATTTCATCGGATGCAATTTCATTTATTGACCATAGACCCGAGTGGTTACCCAATCTATTTAAGGTAGTGTAGGCTCCCCCTAGTGCTGAAATAAATTCTTCATCTGTTTGGAAGAAGTTATCTGAAGTAACCTGGCTATAAACCTTCTCCTCTAAATCAACGCACGATGAAGCAAAATAAGTCAGTCCTAGGCCAATCAAGAAGTATTTAATATTTAATGTTTTTTTCATGATTTTTTTATGTTTTAGCTTAGAAACTTAAATTTAATCCAAAAGTAGTAATGGTAGTAGTGAAATAAGTAGCTCTACGCTCTATACCAGGGGCAAGTGGATCCCCATTTTCTGGATCCTGATATCTTACTGAAGGATCTACACCAGTGTAACCTGTAAACATGAAAGGTGTTTGTACAGAGAGGAAAGTTCTAATTTTTCCAAAAGATTTACCTTGTTTCACGTTAAAATTGTAACCAATCGTAGCGTTATCCAAGATCATAAAATCTGCTTTTTCAACGTGGCTACTGTTATATTCTGCCTTTTTAATTTTTGGATCAAAATATTTAGTTTTCACAACGTTCCAGTTTTGAACTGTAGTACTTTCAGTGTTTTCATAGAAACCTCTGTAACTGTTGATCAAAGAGTGACCAAGTGAACCTCTAAAGAAGAAATTCAAATCCCAATTCTTGTAATTGAAATTATTATTGATACCGAAGTTGATTGTCGGATAAGCAGTACCTAATTGAGCTCTATCCGCATCACAGTTACAATAAACAGGGTTTCCTTGTGCATCCTTAGCAGTACCATTAATCACTTTCATGATCGGAGCTCCTTTATCAGAAATCCCTACTTGAATCGGACCCCAAATCTGTCCCAATGGACCGTTCTCTTGAACTCGGATCAACTGAGTAAGGTTTTGACCTGGAGAACCGAAGTTAGAGCGGTAATTAACTTTTCCAAATGACAAATCTCCTGCTGACAAACTTCTAAGGTTGGTAGCTAGCGTAGAGAAGTTAACACCCGTACTCCATTTAAAATCACTCTTATCAATAGCCTTGTAGTTCAACAATACTTCGAGACCAGAGTTCTCAACTTCACCGATGTTAAGCAATGTAGTTGGGAAAAGGTTTGGTGGAACAGGTACGTTAATCGGTAAAATCATTCCACTTGTTACTCGGGTGAAATAGTCGATGGTACCGTCTAATTTATTGTTCAAAATAACAAAATCTAAACCTACGTTAAATTCGTCTTTAGTTTCCCACGATAAGTCTGGGTTGTTATTGGATACTGGTCCATATGACGGTACAAAGGCTCCATTGTAGAAGAAGTTGCCCTGACGGCCATATCTCAACAAGGAAATGTAAGATTCACCTGGCTGAGTACCTGTTCTACCGTAACTAGCTCTGAGCTTCATTGCATTTACTCCTGTAATGTCCACCAAGTTCGCAATGTTCACACCAGCACTTACTGCAGGAAACAATCCCCACTTGTTGTTCTCACCAAATCTTGTAGAACCTTCGTAACGAGAGCTAATTGACAATAGGTAGGTGTCATCGATATTGAGATTAGCACGACCAAAGAACGCAACTAATTTATTTTCGTTGGCAAAACTAGTCACTGTTGCTAATCCATTTGCAAAATCAAGAGCGGCACCAATGTTATTGTAAGTGAATGCATCAGTCAAGAAATTACCAGCTTGTGTGTAATCGCCCTGAAAAAAGAACTCCTGGTAAGAATACCCTCCCAAGATGGATAAATCTAATTTCCCTAATTCTTTGTCGTAGTTTACAGTCGCTTCAAACAAATCATTTAAACTTTCTCGATTCTGGATAGTAGCTAGGCCCTTTCTTCCAAATCCTCCTCCAAACTTAGCAGTCTTTGGTGAATAGGAACCATTCCAAAACGTTTCTCTCTGGCTAGCATAGAATACAGCAGCTTTAAAGTTATTAGTGAAGTTGTACTCACCTCGGATACTAGCTAACAACCTACCTTCGCGACCGTCATTTTTGTTTTGTTCAACAATAGATACTGGGTTGAACCAATCAAAGATATCTCGCTCTGCGTAGCCTCCAAAATTTGGAGACTGTGGATTTGGATCGTAAATAGGAAGCGTTGGGTTAGTGATAATTGCATATCTAAATGAGTTTTCATTACCAAACTGTCTATCCGCTGTAGTATTGGAAATGCTTACTGTAAACAAAGCTTTGTCATTCAATGCTCTTTGGGTTAGGTTCAATCTAGCATTCAATTGATCAAAACCAGAATTAAGACCTACACCTTCTACATTTCGTGAATTTAAAGACATTCTGTAGCTTGTACCTTCATTTGCACCACTGATGGAAAGGTTGTTTACAAAGCTAACACCTGTTCTTGTCACTGCATCAAACCAGTCAGTTTCTGAGCCAAGATTATTTGAACCAGGAAGTGCTCTGTATTCGTCAGCATTCATTACCTGAATCGTACGTGCAACATTTTCTGTCGCTGCAGTGCCACTATACTCAACAACTGCCTTTCCTTTTTTACCTGATTTTGTAGTAACCAAAATTACCCCTGAGGATCCTCTAGTTCCATAAATCGCAGCAGCAGATCCATCTTTTAGTACATCCATTGATTCGATATCGTTTGGATCTACTGTACTTAAGGAAGCACCAATAACCCCATCAATTACGATTAGCGGCTCAGCGTTAGCTCCAAAAGAAGAAATTCCTCGAAGTCTGATGTTGAAGCCAGCATTTGGGTTACCCCCTGGTCTTGAAATGTTAAGACCAGCAACTTTACCTTGAAGCAATTGTCTAGGATCGTTAACGGTTCCTCTGTTGAAATCTTCCGCCTTGATACTTGCAACAGCACTTGTGATTTCTTTTTTCTCTTGGGTACCGTAACCTACAACAACTACTTCGTTAAGTCCTTGAATCGACTCAGATAGCGTTAAGTTGATTGTAGTTCGAGTGCCTACAGTTTCTTCAACGGTGTTGTATCCAATGAAGGAAAACACCAAAACATCAGTGGAACTGGCTTCAATGGAATAATTTCCATCTAAATCCGTGACCATTCCACGGGTGGTACCTTTTACTAAAACGCTCGCACCAGGGATTCCTTCCCCCGTACCCGCATCAGTAACCTTACCTGTTATTCTCGCTTGCTGAGCGTTAGCAGAAAAACCTATGCTAAAGGCTAACAAAGAGATAAAACACAAAATTAGTAGTCCTTGTTTTTTCATTAGTAATGGGTTTGAGTTAAAATTTGACTTAGGAAGTTAATAAAATTTTAGATTTTAACAATTTTTAATTTTTATTTTTTAAAATTTGATTTTCCCATAATTGAAAATTGCATTCTAAAAATGAAACAAAAAATTTTATTTGGCACACTCCTAATAGCTAGTCTAGGAACTGTTTCCTTAGCTTTTGCGCAGCAAACGACGACTCCTCCTTTGCCCCCACAAGCAACAGAGTTTTATACTCCTATACCGCCAAAGGTGACCCCAGGAGCAATGAACCATCAGGCACCTTCGGATGCGATTGTCCTGTTTGATGGCAGCAGCCTTTCCAATTTTGTATCTGCCAAGGATGGATCAAGTCCGGCCCCATGGAAGATAGAGCAGGGAGAACTGGTGGTTCAGAAAGGAACAGGAGATATTCAATCCAAACTTTCCTTTGGGGATGCCCAATACCATATCGAATGGTCAGCTCCCACAGAAATCGTAGGAGAAGGACAGGGTAGAGGAAATTCGGGTTTCTTTTTGATGGGCTTGTACGAAGTACAAATCTTGGATAGTTACGAAAGTAAAACCTACACCAACGGCCAAGCAGGGAGTATTTACAAGCAATACCCTCCTTTGGTAAATCCTTTGAGAGGTCCAGGGGACTGGAATTACTACGATATCATTTTCAAGGCTCCTCGTTTTGATAAAAATGGCATGCTGACTTCTCCGGCTACCGTCACAGTGATGATCAACGGGGTCTTGGTACAAAACAACGTCACCCTCAAAGGCCCCACCGAATACATTGGAATTCCTAATTACAAGGCGCATGCGGATGCCTTGCCCATCAAACTTCAGGATCATAGCAATCCCGTTCGCTTCCGAAATATTTGGGTCAGACCGCTATAATCTATTTTAGTCACCCGTCGACAGTCGTCCGTGGACTGTTGACCAAATAAACTATAAACAACTATTCAAATGACTTCACGAAGACGATTTATCCAAAACACCATGCTTCTCGGCGCAGGCTTGAGTATGCCCTCCCTATTGACTGCAGCCGACTTCGGCAAATTTACCCGCAGCATCGGACCTAATGACCAAATCAACTACGGCGTCATCGGCTGTAAGGGGATGGGATGGTCCAACATGAGTGCGCACCTCAAAATCCCACAGGTCAACTGTGTAGCGCTCTGCGACGTAGACCAAGCCGTACTAGACCAGCGTACCGAAGATGTATTCAGGCTTCGCGGCACGCGTCCTACCCAATACAAGGACTATCGCAAAATGCTGGAGAATAAGGACATCGATGTGATCATCATCGGTACTCCAGACCACTGGCATTGCTTGAACATGGTGGATGCAGTATCCGCTGGAAAGCACGTGTACGTAGAAAAACCCATTGCCAACACCATCGAAGAGTGCCAAATCATGGTGAAAGCCCAAGAGCGCTACGGAAAGATTGTTCAGGTAGGACAATGGCAGCGTTCGGGCTCCCAATACGATCAAGCCATTCAGTACGTGAAGTCGGGCAAGCTCGGCCAAATTCGTTTGGTGAAGTGCTGGGCTTACCAAGGCTGGATGAAGCCCGTGCCTGTGGTGGCCAATAGCCCAGCACCTGCTGGGGTAGATTACTCCATGTGGCTTGGACCTGCTCCGAAGCGAGATTTTAATGCCAACCGCTTTCACTTCAATTTCCGCTGGTTTTGGGATTATGCAGGAGGCTTGATGACCGACTGGGGGGTACACGAGATCGACATTGCCTTGTATGCCATGGGCGTAAGCGCACCGAAATCGGTGATGGCTTCTGGTGGTAAGTTTGCCTATCCGGATGATGCCTCCGAAACTCCCGATACGCTACAGACGGTGTATGAGTACGAGGGATTCAACATGCTCTGGGAACATGCCACAGGAATCGATGGTGGAAATTACGGCACCACGGAAGGAATCGCCTTTATCGGCAACAATGCCACGTTAGTAGTAAACCGTGGAGGTTGGAAGGTCATTCCAGAAACGGAAACCGTAGACGGTCAGCGTAAACCTAAAGTAGAGGAGGTGCCCCACACCAAGCCCTCTGGTCCTAGTGCCTTGGAATTGCATGCAGTAAACTTTGTGGAAGCCATGACTACCAATAACCCCAAACTATTGAAGTGCGGGATACAGACAGGTTCCGTGGCAGCAATCAATGCGCAGATGGGTAATATCGCTTACAAAACAGGCAAGAAGGTGTATTGGGATGCAAGCAAAAACTTGTTTACCGATACCGAGGCCAATCAATTGATCAAGGCAAATTACCACAACGGTTGGGTGGTTCCAAAAGTTTAAGCCACTTGAAACAAAAAAAGTCCCGAGATTTCGGGACTTTTTTTATGCTTGAAGGATTGGATTACCAAACCCAAGTACCTGTGGCGCCTGCTGGGAGAGAGGCTGGAAAAGAGGTGGAATTTTCTTTGATTTCAAAGCGAATTTCCTTGGCAGAGTTGTTATGAACAATCAGTACTTTTTTGCTATCGGGCCGGGTAAATGCCACATTGGGTAGCCCTTTGGGTGAATTTGATCCGATTCTTGTGGATCCTGGATCTACCCATTTGCTCGCATGAGCAATGACATAATAGGCAGGATTGCGGGTTACCGCATCCCCATCAATAGTGATGGCACCCAAACAACGATCACAGCCCCCACGATCCGTATGAGGAGTCAGTTCCGGATTGGAACTCAGGTTCCATTCCAAGACCGTCTTCGCCCAATTTCGAGGTGCTTCAATCAGTAAGTTTTTGACATGCCAGGCAATGTCTCCTTCTAAGTTGCCCGGTGATCCCACCCACTGTTCGGTAAAGTAGAGATTCTTGTCAGGAAAGGCACGATGCACCTCGGAAAGGGCTTCGATTTGCCCTCCATAGAGGTGAAAGGCAGAGCCATCAATGTAGGGATTGGCTATTGGATCACTGAGGACAGTGATCGGATAATCTGGTCGATCGGCATTGTGATCGTAGACAATGATTTTGGTTTGGATTCCTGCTTGTTGGAAAGCAGGTCCCAAATGCTGCCCAATGAATCGAGCCTGCTGCTCGGGAAGCATGAGTAGGGAAGGGTTGTTGCCTGGATGGAGCGGTTCGTTTTGGATGGTGAGCGCATCGATGGTAAATCCACGCTTGCCCATTTCCTGTATGTATTTGACCAAATACTGGGCATAGCTGGCCTCAAATTCCGGCAAAAGCGATCCACCTCGAGTATCTCGATTGTCCTTCATCCAAGTAGGAGGTGACCAGGGGGAAGCCATCAGCCTTAGCTTTGGATTGATGGCTAGGATTTGTTTTAGGATAGGGAGTACATCCAGCGTATCGTAGCTTAGGCTGAATTGGCTCAGTGTAGGATCCGTACCCTTTGGATCTTTTAGATCATTGTAAGAAAAAGGAAAGGCATTCAAATCCGATGCTGCTACGGGCAAGCGCAAGTAGGATATACGGATATCGTTTTCGCCTGAACCAAACAATTCATGGAGGATAGTTTGCCTTGCTGAATCGCTCATAGAAAGCAAATGGCTAGCCGAACCCTGGCTTAAGGTAAATCCAAAGCCATCCATGGATTGATACAGGGAATCTGTGTACAAACTGATCTTTTCCGTAGGCTCTCCAGTAGGAACACTTGGACTAGGCTGCTTTTGGAAAAGAATCCCCGCCTTGGGGTCGGTGAGCCAAAAAGAAGGGGTCTGTCCTTTGACAGAAAAGCCAAAAACGAGTAGTAGACAGAGGAGTAGGGTAGGTCGGATAGGCATGTTATAAACCTTTGAGGTTTCATTCAAAACCTCGAAGGTTTAAAATTTCGAAGTTTCCCAAATCCTTCGAGGTTTAAAAAACCTCAAAGGTTATTTTCTAGCAAGTGCTCTTTTGGCAGCTTTGACTATGTTTTCGGCATTGAGGCCATACTTTTCTAGTAGCTGCGTAGGGGTACCCGACTCCCCAAAGCTATCGTTGACACCCACGTACTCCAAGGGAGCAGGGTAGTGGCGAATCAGGGTTTGGGCAATGCTGTCTCCAAGACCACCGTGGAGTTGGTGCTCTTCGGCGGATACGGCACAACCTGTTTTCTGCACCGATTCCAAAATTGCTTCGGTGTCCAAAGGCTTGATCGTGTGAATGTTGATTACCTCGGCATGGATTCCTTCTTCACGAAGCATGGCTTCAGCGACCACGGCTTCCCATACCAGGTGTCCTGTAGCAAAGAGGGTCAGGTCTTTTCCATCGATCATCTTCCATGCTTTACCAATTTCAAATTTTTGGTTTGCAGGAGTGAAAATCGGCCAACTTGGGCGTCCAAAGCGAAGGTAAACTGGTCCTTCGTGTTCGGCGATGGCAAGCGTGGCAGCCTTGGTTTGGTTGTAGTCGCAAGGGTTGATCACCGTCATGTGTGGAAGCATTTTCATCATGCCCAAGTCTTCAAGGATCTGGTGCGTGGCTCCATCTTCTCCAAGCGTCAATCCTGCGTGTGAAGCACAGATTTTTACGTTCTTGTCCGAATAGGCTACCGATTGACGAATTTGATCGTACACGCGTCCTGTGGCAAAGTTGGCAAAGGTACCTGCAAAGGGAATTTTCCCTCCCAAGGCCATTCCTGCAGCTAGGCCGATCATGTTGGCCTCAGCGATGCCGGTTTGGAAGAAGCGATCTGGAAATTCTTTCTGGAAGTCTCCCATTTTTAAGGAACCTATCAAATCGGCACAAAGGCCTACCACATTTGGGTTTCTTCTTCCTGCTTCCAAAAACCCGTCACCAAAGCCTGAGCGGGTGTCTTTCTTTTCGGTATAGGTATATTTTAAGTCTAAGCTCATCTTTTTGTCTTTTGCAATGGATAATTAATAATCGCCAAGTGTTTCTTCCAATTGACCCAAGGCCAAGGCCAATTGCTCGTCATTTGGCGGGGAACCGTGCCACTTGTGGGTACCCACCATGAAATCGACCCCATAGCCCATTTCCGTGTAGAGCAGATTCAAGATGGGTTTGCCTTTTCCCGTAAGGGATTTGGCTTTTTCCAAACCAGCAATTACCGATGCGAGATCATTACCCTCTTTGGTTTCGATAACTTCCCAGCCAAAGGCTTCCCACTTGGCTTTGAGGTTTTTTAGGTCCATCACCTTTTCGGTAGGACCATCTATCTGCTGCCCATTGTAATCTACAGTTGCAATCACATGGTCCATCCCATAATGGGCGGCATACATGGCGGCCTCCCAAACTTGTCCTTCTTGCAATTCTCCATCGCCCATGAGCACATAGACCAAACTCTTATCTTGATCTATTTTTTTGGCTTGTGCAGCCCCAAGTGCCACCGATAATCCTTGTCCCAAGGAACCGGAAGCGATGCGAATGCCAGGTAAATGTTCGTGGGTGGCGGGATGGCCCTGGAGTCTGGAATTCAGTTTTCGGAAAGTTTTTAACTCTGCAACTGGAAAATAGCCACTACGGGCCAATACGGAATACCAGCCAGCCGATAGGTGGCCATTGGATAGGAAAAAGAGATCTTCTCCTTTTCCATTCATTTGAAAATCAGGGTTGTGATGGAGCTGGTCAAAGTAGAGGGCTACAAAAAATTCGGCACAGCCTAGGGGCGCTCCAGGATGTCCGGATTGTACCGCATGTACCATGCGCAATACGTCTCTGCGGAGTTGGCTACAGATCTTTTGTAGCTCAGGTAGGGATAGTTTTTTCATGAGGCTAGTTTACTTGAGTACTTGTGCCGTATGGTTCTTGGTATCTACTTTTTCGATGATTTCAGTGATTTTACCAGCTTCATCGATGACAAAGGTGGTCCGTGCGGTACCCATGTAGGCACGGCCATACATGGATTTTTCTACCCAAGTTCCGTAAGCCTGATGGATACTCAAATCGGTATCGGCGAGTAAGGAAAAAGGGAGATTTTGCTTTTCAATAAATTTTTTGTGCGATTTTACATCGTCCGAGCTTACTCCCAAAACCACATAACCCGCTTTTAGTAGTGCATCGTAATTGTCTCGAAGATTGCAGGCTTGGGCTGTGCAGCCTGGAGTAGCATCCTTGGGATAGAAGTACAGAATTACCTTTTTACCTCTATAATCAGATAATTTAACGTTTGCCCCTGATTCAATTTTTCCTTCAAAATCTGGAGCCAGTTGTCCAACGGAGAGTGCCATGATCGTAGTAGTTTGGTTTGCAATTAATTTAGTATTCCTTTCCATTCGGCCACATTACCTGCCATATCGGTAACTCGAACCACTGCGTTTCCTTTGAGCGGTTGATTTTGAGAACTTTCTGACCAGATTACTGCTTGTTTGTGTTCGTACCTCATCCACACCCATTCTCCATTGACCCAGGCTTCAAAGCTTTTAATTCCCGATAGGTTGTCTTTGATGGTAAAACGCATTCCCTGGCTGTTTACTCGAATGGGGGTGATGCTTGGATTAGTAATATCTTCTGCCAAAACAAAACTACCAAAATTTCTGGTTTTGAATTGGATTTGATTTCCTTTCCATTCCCCACCTACAAAACTTCTGGACCCATTGGCAGCTCTTTGGTAGACATGGGTTTTCGATTTATTTCCTGCATACCCCGACACCTCCCAGGTAGCTTCTATGGGATTCCAGAGGTATTGGAGAGGATCCCCGAGTTCCAGTGTAGGAGCGCTGGCAGTGCCGGAATGTACCGCCCTTAAATACAAGTCTTCTAGGAGGCTGTTGGACTCTGTTCTTACTTGAAGCCTGGGAGTGGCATGAAGGTGCTCTTTTCCTACGGGAAAATGCCCCAAGATATCTGGAACATATATTTCTGAACACAAGTCAATTTTACTAGGGATACCAAACCTTAGGTCCCATAGGTAAGTCCTGCTGGCAGCATCTTGGTAGGCTGGCATAAGTTCATAAGAAGTAGTGCCCACGATAAATTTGGCAAGCCCGCCCTTGGTTGTCTGGGCGACCTTGATTTTCATAATATTTTTAAAATAGCTTACCTGAGGAGATGGAGGGGCGCTTCCATCCGATTTGGTGGAATCCAAGTCTGCACCTAGCAAGGTAAGTTGTATGTTGCGCGTATTGTTGTAGGCGTCGATAAGTTTGATTTGAATTTTCTTTTTTATCCCGGTCTCTAATTGGAAAACGCCAATTTCGGGAGTCTTAGGTTGGAAAAAATCAAATTTTAGGTCGGGTTGGTGGTAGAGTTTTGAAAATCTATTTTGGTGGGTATGGAGCAGGAAGTGCCTTGAAAAATTAAAGTCAACTTTATCTACAGTGAGTTTGTAAAGTAATCCAGATTCATCATACACTTCAAACTTGGGAAAACCATTTTGATTTTCTGCACCATCCAACTTATCGTAGCCTTGAATTTCAATACCTACTTTGCCGCTGATTTGAATGGGTTCTGCGAGGTTATAGCCCGTTCCACTCAGGGTAGGAGTAAGCTCGAGGCGTTGAAATTTACCGTTTACACGGCTATCAATTTCAAGGGGAACAATAGCTATTTTTTGAGGAGTGGGAGGAATCTTGTCTAGGATTTCGGAATATCCAGCCAAAAGGGGATCCAAAGCTCTATCCAAACTATCCCTGATTTCAAAGTGCAGGTGTGGCCCACCAGAGCTGCCAGTATTGCCTCCATAAGCTATCAGTTGACCTTTTTTAACCATCAACTCACCCGGTTGGGGGGCTACTTCCAGTTCCTGCTGTTTTGCAGCATAGACTTTTGTCTTTATCCAAGCGTGAAGGCTGGGATTAAAATTTCTAAGGTGACCGTATAGCGTGATGTGACCGCTAGGATGCTTGAGGTAAATGACATTGCCGTAGCCAAAAGAGGAGATTTTAATGCGATGTATCCATCCCTCTGCTGCTGCATAGATGGGTTCCCCTTCCACGCCACCAAATTTGTAATCCAGCCCAGTATGAAAATGATTGGGTCGTAGTTCAGAAAAATTTCCAGAAAGGAAGTTTCTCACCCCCGGTTTGACAGGGGATTGGAAATATCCTTTTTGAATAGATTGAGAATAGAGGTCGTTTTTAACCCCTGTAAAAAGTAGAAAAACGAAAACCAACCCTTTATTTAATCTCCACATGCAGCATTTTTTCATTTTCCATAAAACCAATGAGTTGATCACCCACCTGTACAGGCCCGACTCCTGCAGGGGTTCCGGTGTAGATTAAATCTCCTTTTTTGAGGGTAAAATATTGGGACACGTAGGAAATGATGGTTGCAAAATCAAATAGCATCAAGCTGGTATTCCCTTTTTGCCTGATCTCTCCATTTACCTCCAGGTGGAAATTGATGTCCTTCAAATTTTTGAATTCATCAACAGATTTGAATGCTCCCACGGGTGCGGAGCCATTAAACGCCTTGGCAATCTCCCAAGGCAGTCCTTTGGCTTTGCATTGGTCTTGGAGGTCGCGGGCAGTGAAATCTATACCCAATCCAATCTCCTCCACGTAGCGGTGAGCAAATTGAGGCTGTATGTACTTTCCTTCTTTGGATATTTTGAGCACCAGCTCGATTTCGTGGTGGATATTTTTTGAAAAATCTGGATAAAAAAAGGGAGCATCGTTCTTCAACAGCGCCGTCTCTGGCTTGAGAAACACCACCGGTTGCCCTGGCTGCTCATTTTTCAATTCTTCGATATGGGCCACATAATTGCGGCCAATGCAGATGATTTTCATCGTAGCGTTGGAATTAAAGTCTATTCATTTAAAAACTAATTTTTTTGATTTCGTCCAGCAACTTCTCCATCCATTGCGAGTAGATCCCTGGTGAGGGATGGAGCTGGTCTGCCACTACCCCCTCCGGCAATCCCCCCTGGATTCGGTACTCCTCAGTGATGTCTAGAAACCGTATGCCGTGTTTGTCGCAAATTTCTTTTTTGCTTCGATTGTAGTCATCAATTGCCTTGGCCACTTGCTTGGAATCCACCCCTTTTTGAATGGCAAAGGGAGTGACCCCCCAATCTGGAATGGACAAGACCATCACCCGATCTTTATTTCCTCTTGCAAAGGCAAGGGCTCGCAGCAACATTTTTTCAAAATCCACAGCAAAAGATTCTACCGATCGACCGCGGTACTGGTTATTTACCCCAATGAGCAAAGTTACTAGGTCGTAGCCTGCTGCGTCCGTGGCAGTGGCTTGAATTCCCGCTTCCAGTTCGTCCACAGTCCAGCCTGTCTTTGCAATGAGCAGGGGAGGCGCAAAGGGCCTATCGGAGGCGACATTCCATGCCTGGACGAGCTGCATAGGATATCGAGCGCTTGACTCCACGCCTTCTCCTATGGTATAGCTATCCCCCAAAGCCAGGTATCGTAGCTGGAGATGTTGGGCAGATGCTGTCATGGGGCTGAAAAAGGCTAGAAAAAGGAAAAAGGAGAGTAGGGTTTGGATATTCATGATGTTAACTGGAAGTAAACACGTTTTCCAACATGGTGATGGTGCCAGAATTGGCATTCATCCTCACTTTTGCTCCTATGGGCAAAATAAATTGCTTGGGAATGTGGCCTATCATGGCTCCGATGTAAGCAGGAATTCCCAAGGGAAGAATGTAATGGTCCATGAGTTGATCTACGGTAAATGCCCCGTATCCACTGCCCGGTTTGCATTCGGAGCATTGTCCGAATATAAAGCCTTTTATTTTGGACAAGGTTCCATTGAGCTGCAGCGTACTCATCATGCGATCGATGCGGTAGGGGTCTTCTCCTACATCTTCTGTAAATAATATAGAATCTTGAAAATCAGGGTAATATGGTGTTCCAGATAAAGCAGTTAATACGGTTAAATTTCCTCCCAAAATTTTTCCGTCTACGCTACCGGAGCTGAGGGTTTGAATTCTATTTCCCTTGGCTACCAAATCGTCTCCTTTTCCAATTTGATTTTTGAAAGAAACCAGTTTCTGTTCAAAAAAGACCTGTTGAAATTGGCTAACGTGATAGCTATTCCAGCTGCCTGATCCATTGGGACCATGGAAGGAAATCAAGCCGGTTTGACTTTGAATGGCACAGTGCAAGGCGGTAATATCGGAATATCCCATCAGCGCTTTGGGGTTGGCTTTGATCACCTGGTAATCGAGTAGGGGAAGAATCCTAGCTGCTCCAGATCCGCCCCTTAAGCAGACGATGGCGCTGATTTCTGGATCGGCAAACATGGCATTGAGATCCTCAGCTCTTTCTTGATCTGTACCTGCCAGATGCCCAAAGCGATTTTTTAAATTTTCACCCAGTTTGACTTCAAGTCCTAAGGCTTCCATGGCCTCTTGGGCATAGGTAAACTCCATGCGATCGGCAGTAGCAGCAGAAGGGCTTACGATTCCTACTTTTTGCCCTTTTTGAAGGGCTTTTGGTCTCAAGGTGCCTGAGGCGGGGGAGCTGGCAAAATCAAAGGATAGAAAGGGGCCCGCCGTAGCGAGGAGGCCTAAGGATTTTAAAAATGCTCGGGTGTGCATAGGGTTGGGGTTTCGGGTAAACGTTATGCTAAGACCTGTAAGCTACTAAAATCAAAAACAGGTTAAAAGTGGTCTTTGATATAAAGCATCACTTTTTCGACTTCCTTTCTCACGGTAGATACAGGATAGGGAAAATTAGTGTTCATAAAAGCAAAGGCATAGGTTTTTCCGGACCGTGTTTTTACCATTCCTGCCAAATTATAGGAATGGCTCATGCTGCCTGTTTTCGCAAATACATAGGGCTTTTCGGCTTGAAAGGAATTTTTAAGGGTACCCGTTTTTCCACCTACAGCAAGATATTCTCCAAGTTGATCCTCTGGAATAAGTTCGGTGAGTTTTTCAACTACCCGCACCAAGGATCTTGGAGTGAGCAAGTTGTGCCTGCTTAAGCCACTACCATCCACCCATTTGGGTGTGTCAGGAAGGTCGGCTAGAGCTATCTTTTGCACATATTCTATTGCTCTTTCCGAGTCTAAGGTTTGAAAAAGCTTATCTGAGACCATAAAAAGCAACTGTTCAGCTAAAAAATTATCGCTTTCTACCATCATTTCTTTCAACATTGGCGCCAAGGCACCTGCACGCCACAGGTTGTGCTTCGCAGGCAAGGAATCTGGCTGGTAAATCACTGGAATACCCAGTTCTTGGCTCGCTAATGACGCTAGCACCTGGGGTTGTACCAGAAAGGGAATAAATTTTTCCTTGCCCACAAATGTACTGGGGTTGTAAAAAAAGGTGTTGCTATGGAAATCCCTTTGCACTTCTGAAAGTGCTTGGGAACTGCTTTTTAATTGAGATTGGAAATAGGAAGGAATAAGTTGAAGGGAGTCATTTTTGACCACTTCCACCAAATTGCCATACATGGGTAAGGAACTTCGCTCTGCGGAATAATCGTAATAATAATCGTCCCATTGCCATCCGTATCCAAAGCTTGGAGAAACCTGATTTGCATCAGAAAATTGCACCACGCTATGGGCTGCAATTAGTTGTTTAAAATTGGGTTGAGCCAATTTCTTGTATTTCCAACTTGGGTCTCCAGCTCCCCAAATTTTTAAGGTATCTCCAGAGGATACGTAGCGAAGGGTATGGGTGCTGTCTTGCAGCACCAGTAAGGAAGCATATAGGGTGAGTAACTTAGCGGTAGAAGCAGGAATAAACCTCAGATGGCTATTTTTTTCATAGACCACTTGCTTTTTTTCTAGGTCGTAGAGCATAAAGCCTGTAAGGTGAGCAGAGAAAAAATTTGGCGCCCCTAAGGAGGTTTCCAAACCGGCTATAGACTCAGGAGAAACTTGCGCTTGGGCACTTCCCAAGAAGAAGTTTAGGATAAGAAGTAGGGCAAAAAAGGTTTTCAAGGTTCTTTGTGATTTTTTTTGACAAGTAAAATAAGGGAAAGCCACCCCAAGATAAAGGCCAATCCACCCAAAGGGGTAATGGCTCCTAACCAAGTAATCCCCGTGAGAGACAAAAGGTAAAGGGAGCCTGAAAAAATGAGAATTCCCAATCCCATTAACCAGGCAGAAGTTTCTAATCCTTTCCAGTGGGGCTTGATTAAGGCTAAAATTCCTATACCTAAAAGTGCCAGGGTATGGTAGAAATGATAATTTACAGCCGTTTCAAATGTGTCCAATCTCCCATTTTTTGTTAGAAGGCTCTCCAAACCATGGGCTCCAAAAGCTCCCAATCCTACCGCCAATACGCCAGAAATGCCTGTTGCTATGAGAATTTTAGTGGCTTTCATGAGGTAGGGGATGTACGTGATCCAAAGATAGAAGATCCAATCCGAACCATGGTGCTGCCTTCTTCTTGGGCAATAAGGTAATCACCGCTCATGCCCATAGAAAGTTCCTTGAGGTCTACAAAGGAGGGGAGGGCTCGTTTTTTTAATTCCTCAAAAAGTTGTTTTAGCCCTTTAAACTCTTCTCTGATTTGGGACTGATCCTCGGTAAAGCTAGCCATTCCCATCAATCCTTTTACTTGAACATGGGTCAGGTTGCTAAATTCAGGGCTATCCAACATGGAATCTAGTTCCTGTCTGTCAAAGCCAAACTTACTCTCCTCGCTAGCAATATGGATCTGAAGTAAAACAGGAATGAGCCTTTGATTTTTTTTGCCTTGCTTGTCAATTTCTAGCAAGAGCTTGAAGGAATCTATCCCATGAATCAGGTGTATAAAGGGGGCAAGGTATTTGATTTTATTGCTTTGCACATGCCCAATCATATGCCAGCGGATATCTGCAGGCAGTTGTGCTTGTTTGGCCACCAACTCCTGTACTTTATTCTCTCCAAAATCCCTTATTCCGGCGTCATAGGCTGCTTGCAAATCTTCTAGGGGTTTGGTTTTGCTGACTGCAATAAGCAGGCAATCGGGACGAATAAACGTACTTTTTACAAGGTCTAGCTTAGCTTGGATATCCATTACTGGAAACTTTCGGATGGAATAATTTCCAAATATACTCCAAGAGGCGGTACTTTTGAAGATGCGAACAGCAATTTTAGAAGGAGTGGAAACGGGACTGGTGCTATCCACCTTGATTGGACCTGTATTTTTTGCGCTCATTACCACCAACATGAATCAAGGGATGAAGCAAGCCTCTTTTTTGGCCTTGTGAGTTTTTTCGAGTGATTTACTCTATATTTTTTGCACCTATTTTGGCATACATGTCTTGATGACTCTTCCCTACTTTGAAAAGTGGCTATGGGAAATTACTCGATTTTATCTTGAAGCATTAGCCGACTTTGAGTCAGATGATTACTCTTTCACGTTTAAAAATAATGGTGATCGGTACACCATGAATAAACTACGTACAGATACAAAACACTATCGGATTCAAAGAGATGTTGCTCAAAATTTATTAAAAAAGCACCATCAGAAAAATAAAAAAGATAAACTAGACAAATTGGAAAAAACAGACTCAGCATTCATGCAACGTAAATTCACAAAATTTGAGCGTTGGGCTGATGATAAAATACGGGCACTGGAGATTGATCTCAAAGAAGATCGTCAAAAGATCAGGGAATTAGAGCGAGAGCAACAAAAAGTAAACATCTTAGGCGAAGAGTTGATCGAGTTAGAAGAAAAAACATCTAAGATAAAGCACAAATAAAATAGGCTTAGACAAGAGATTTATGACCGCGAAGATGAGGTAAATGAACAACGCGATACCATGATCAAGGAAGCTAGGACTAAACTAACCAGAACGATAAAAGAGGAAGAATTAGCGAAGAAGCAAAGTGAGTTAGAAAGAAGGCTCTTAGAATTAGAATCCAAGCTTAAGGATTAAAAAAAATCACCTTACTTACCCACTCCTAGATTAGTCCTTTTTTATAAATTTTTTTTTTACATTGTAACTGCTGAGTATACTATCGATAACAAAAATATCTATGAAAAAAGCAAGCCTCGTTTGGATCATCGTTCTTTTGTCTACAGTAGCCTGGGCGCAAGTTCCTCAAAAAATGAGCTACCAAGCCATCATTCGCAATGCGAGCAATGCAGCGAATGTTACGGGCACTGTAGCAGTTGCAAACGGTGGAACGGGATTAACAAATATCACTTCAGGTCAAATTCCGTTTGGGAATGGGACTAGTGCTATAGGTACAAGTTCAAACTTAACCTGGGATAATTCTACAGGTAGTTTAGGTATTGGCACCTCTACTCCTGCTAGCTCCGCTAAACTAGACGTATCATCTATTACCCAAGGCTTTTTACCTCCGAGAATGACCCAGGCCCAACGTAACGCTATTTCAAGCCCTGCCTCCGGTTTAATCATTTGGTGTACTGATAGTGGCACTAGAGGGCAGTTGCAGGTCTATGATGGGGCCGGTTGGACAAATATGATCGGAGGCTCTTCTAACTTTGCCTGTGGCACAAGTTCGGTTACATTTACGTTTAGAGGTGCCTCTGTCACCTATGGAACTGTTGTTGGCGCTGCCGGCAAATGTTGGCTAGATCGAAACCTTGGGGCAACCAGAGTGGCTACCTCATCGAACGATGCGGATGCCTATGGCGATTTATTTCAATGGGGAAGAGGTGATGAAGGACATCAATTACGTAACAGTTCAACTACTGGTACCCTGAGTACTGGCAACACCCCTGGCAATTCAAATTTTATCATTTGGACTTTAGCTAGCGGTGACCAAAACTGGCGAAGCACCAACTACAACTACCTCTGGCAAGGCATAAATGGCACCAATAACGTATGCCCCAGTGGTTGGAGAATTCCAACTGAGCAGGAGTGGTTTGAAGAGAGACAAGCTGGATTTCCTGCCAACAAATTAGCAGCTGGTTACAGCTCTGTTCTCAAATTGCCAGCGGCTGGAATTCGGACATCCAATGGCTCTGTATCCAGTCAAGGCTCCTTCCTCCATTATTGGAGCAGTACTACCTCTGGATCTGCAAATTCTTGTGCAGTAGTAATGAGTACTGGATCTCCTGATTCCAGTTGATTGTCGTGGAAGGGTTTTCGGTATGTCCGTTCGCTGCATTAAAGATTGATACGCTCACCTTACAAACAGATAACTTGAAAAGGGTTACAGAATATCTCCTACCTTGTAAAACATTCGCAACCACAGAAAAACTAGCCCCCATTTTTTGGTGCAAATTTTGGTGCAAATAAAAAAGCAGCTACGAGGTAAAAAACATAACTACTTGATTATCAGCTCCCCTTACAGACGAAAGATTAAACTAAAATTCTTAACAAATGACAATTCTTATAATTACATCTCAGCTTATCGTGGCAATATCAGTTGCCTATGTTTGGGTTTTTCGATATGAAGTAATCACAAAAGAATTTAAAGAATTCGGATTGAGTGATTTAACCCGAACCTTTGTTGGAACGTCTAAAATTTCTTTAGCCACTTTATTAATAGCGGGTATTTGGCATCCTCCATTAATTTTGATACCTTCTATTCTAATGGGTTTATTTATGTTAGCAGCTCAATATTACCATTTCAAAATAAAAAATCCCTTCATTAAACATTTGCCATCTTTAATTTTCTTGATTTTATGTGCCTTCATTGCATTAGTTTCAATGAAGGTAATTTAAACATGAATTATTTATTGCTTTCTTGTGTTTTATTTTCAAGCTTGTCTTTTATGGGATATTCTATTTCATATTTCATTTCACCATATATGAAAAGTGAATTTGAACGATTCAACTTAAAACATCTTGGTCTCTTTATAATTATACTTGAAATACTTGGTGCTTTTGGATTATTAGTAGGTTTATTTTTCAAACCTATTTTGTTAATATCATCTGGTGGACTTTCCTTGTTGATGTTTTTTGGTTTCATGACAAGACTTAAAATAAAAGATAGTTTCTTGGTTTCTTTTCCAGCAATATTTTTTATGATTTTAAATGGATATATATTTTATTTGGGAATTGGATCTTCTCTGCATTCTTTGATGACATACATTTATATTCCTTGAACGGAACTAGAGGAAATAAAAAATCCCATAGAAACTAAGTCTATGGGATTTGCAATGGTTGGAGAACTTGGACTTAGCTCAAGAACTTGGACACCGGGGTAAATGGCAACCCGAAAGCGTCAGCCACGGCTTTATAAACGATTTCACCTTGAATCACGTTGAGGCCCAAGGCCAATTCCGTATTTTCTTGTGCTGCTTTTTTCCAGCCCTTATCGGCCAATTGCAGTCCATAAGGAAGTGTGGCATTGGTCAATGCTAGAGTAGAAGTGTAGGGTACCGCTCCAGGCATATTGGCTACGCAATAATGCACCACCTCATCAATCACGAAAGTAGGATTTTCATGTGTGGTAGGAGTGCAGGTTTCTATACATCCCCCTTGATCTACCGCTACATCTACCAGCACTGCGCCTTTTTTCATGGTTTTTAGCATTTCTCTGGTAATCAAATGAGGTGCCTTAGCTCCAGGAATCAACACCGCCCCTACGATTAAGTCGGCAGTTTTGATTTGTTCACGAATGTTGTATTCGTTGGACATCATAGTTTTCACGTTGGCTGGCATCACATCTGCCAAGTAGCGCATTCTAGGAAGAGAAACGTCCATGATTGTGACGTCTGCCCCCAAACCTGCTGCCATCCAGGCCGCTTGGGTACCTACTACGCCGCCTCCCAAAATCACCACCTTGGCAGGTAGAACGCCCGGAACGCCACCCAATAGAATTCCTCGTCCGCCCAAAGGCTTTTCCAGATAGTTGGCTCCCTTTTGAATAGCCATTCTACCTGCTACTTCTGACATAGGAACCAAAAGAGGAAGGCTTCGATCGGCCTTTTCTACGGTCTCGTAGGCCAAACATATGGCTTTGCTAGCTACCATAGCCTTGGTTAGAGGTTCGTAGGAAGCAAAATGGAAATAGGTAAAAAGAAGTTGATTCTCCTTGATAAGCCCGTATTCGGAGGCGATGGGCTCCTTGACCTTCATGATCATTTCTGCAACCTGATAGGTCGCTTCTATGCCGGGCTGAATGCTGGCCCCAGCGCTTCGGTACTCTTCGTCTGAAAACCCGCTGCCTTCTCCTGCGCTGCTTTGCACATGGACGCTGTGGCCTCTTTTGACTAGCTCTTTGGCTCCCGCAGGAGTGAGGGCTACCCGGTTTTCATTGTTTTTAATTTCCTTAGGAATACCTAGTATCATGTCTAAGTTGATTTGGATTTATAGATTCGGTCGCAAAGATACTATGCAAAAAAGGTTTCAACAGCAATTTCTGAAATACTATTTGGATAGCATTTTGTATTTCATGGATTTTCCAAAGTTTATTTTTTCTAACTGACTTAAACTTTACTTTATTTCAAAAAACAACTATTAGAAATAAAAAATTTTGATTTTTTTTAAATTAACCCTGAGCCTTTGTCTTTCCCCAATTCAAGTTTTTTAATTAAATAAATATTTAAAAACACTTATTTTACAAAATAAAATTTGGAAAAAGTATTAAAATAAACAATTATTCAAAATATTAAATGGCAATTTAATAATAAGAAAATTTGCACATCCGTACTTAATTCCTAATTTTGGCATAAGTATTCAAGCCCCAGTTAAGTTTTTCTTTAGGAAGTAAACACAGGTATGGAGGGACAATTTCTAGGAAAGATGCAGGAGAAGGCTTCCTTAGCGAAGCAGGTGTTGGAAGACTTTCGAATTGCAGTGACCAGTAGGCATGCCTCCTTGATGGGAAGGAAAGAGGTGTTTATGGGCAAGGCCAAATTTGGAATTTTTGGAGATGGCAAAGAGCTAGCTCAAGTGGCCATGGCGAGGGCTTTTCAAAAAGGAGACTTTAGAGCAGGCTATTACCGAGACCAAACCTTTATGATGGCCTTGGGAGAGCTCACGGTTCAACAGTATTTTGCGCAATTGTACGCTCATGCACAGGTAGAAGCGGAGCCTGCAAGTGCGGGTAGATTGATGAATGGTCACTTTGCCACCCGCTCGGTAGAGGAAGATGGCACCTGGAAAACTCTAACTTCTCAATACAATTCAGCAGCTGATATTTCACCTACTGCTGCCCAAATGCCCAAACTTTTAGGCTTGGCCTTTGCTTCCAAGTTGTATCGCAACAACCAAGGACTTGATTTCATGAAGGATTTTTCCATTCGTGGCAATGAAGTGGCTTGGGGGACCATTGGGAATGCATCTACCTCCGAGGGGATGTTTTTTGAATCCCTAAATGCTGCCGGCGTACTGCAAGTGCCCCTGGTCATTGCCATCTGGGATGACGGATATGGCATCTCGGTGCCTCAGGAATTTCATACGACCAAGGGTAGTATTTCCGAAGCATTGCTAGGCCTTCAACGTAATGAAAGTGAGAAAGGCTTTGAAATTTTGAGAGTCAAGGGATGGGATTACGAATCCTTGCTCCAAGCTTTTGATACCGCTGGGCGTCTGTCTAGAGAAGAGCATGTGCCTGTAATGATTCACGTAGAGGAAATGACGCAGCCCCAAGGACATTCTACATCGGGTTCGCACGAGCGTTACAAAACCAAGGAGCGATTGCAATGGGAACAGGATTGGGATTGTATCCTCAAGTTTAAAGAGTACATTATTTCTTCTGGAATAGCCACTGCCGATCAATTGGATCAAATCGATGCAGAGGCAAAAGCAGAGGTAAGACGCCAAAAAGATGCAGCTTGGAATGCATTTTCAAATGAAATCAAAGAGGAACTGGAACTTGCGTTAGGCTTGATTCGAGAAGCTGCATCCAAATCCTCTAGGAAGATTGTATTGCTGCAATTGGCTGAGGAACTCAAAAAAACCATCAATCCCATTCGTAAGGACGTAGTCAGTACGGTAAGGAAGATATTGGTTATCCTACGCTTGGAAGGCGAGGAGGTAAAAAAAGACTTGAAAGCTTGGTTTGCTCAAATGGAGAAAAAAAACCAAGACCGATACAACAGCCACCTGTACTGTGAGACCAGCCATTCCTGGTCCTTTGTGAAGCAAATTCGTCCCCAAATTGATGAAAACTCAGCCTTGGTGGATGGAAGAGAAATTCTTCAAGCCTTTTTCGATTATACCTTGGCTCATGATCCTAGATTTTTTGCTTTGGGAGAGGATGTAGGCAAAATCGGAGACGTGAACCAAGCATTTGCTGGTTTGCAATCCAAGTATGGGGAATGGAGGGTTATGGATACAGGCATTAGAGAATGTACCATCATAGGCCAAGGGATTGGAGCGGCCCTACGTGGGCTTCGACCTATGGCAGAAATCCAATACCTAGACTATTTGCTGTATGCCATACAGTTGCTTTCCGATGATTTGGCGACTCTAAGTTACCGCACCAAAGGTGGACAGAAGGCACCCTTGATCGTAAGAACACGTGGTCATAGACTCGAAGGGGTTTGGCATTCCGGTTCTCCCATGGGTATGATTTTATCGAGTTTGCGCGGCATGTTGGTTTGCGTGCCTAGAGACATGACCCAGGCAGCAGGGATGTATGCCACCTTACTGCAATCCGATGATCCTGCCCTAGTGATCGAGTGTTTGAATGGGTACCGGATTAAAGAAAAAATGCCGCATAATATAGGACAGTATACTGTTCCTTTGGGAAAGCCTGAGGTGCTAAGGGAAGGAACGGACCTGAGTCTGGTGACCTATGGAAGCATGTGCCGCTTGGTGTTGGAGGCAGCAGAAGAATTGAATTCCATAGGAATTTCTGTGGAGGTGGTCGACGTACAAACGCTCCTTCCATTCGATACTCATGGAATCGTAGGACAATCCATACAAAAAACCAATAGAGTCATTTTTATAGACGAAGATGTGCCAGGGGGCGCTAGTGCTTACATGATGCAACAGGTTTTGGATCATCAACAGGTTTTTGCCTACTTGGATGCTGCCCCTCAGACCTTGTCTGCGAAGGCACATCGCCCTGCGTACTCTACAGACGGGGATTATTTTTCCAAGCCTAGCGTGGAGGATATTGTAGAAAAGGTTTACCAGGTAATGCAAGAAGCTAATCCAAAAAAATTTCCTGCGATTTAATTTTTACTGATATAAGAAATTATTTCCTGGTGATTTGTTTCAGGGTCACTTGAGGGCTGGAAACCTCGTTAGACCTGTTGAGGGCTCGGTCTTGAATTTGAACATCTATTCGAAGGGTATCAGTTCTAAAAATAGATTCCCAACCTGAGGAAAGCATCCTGTAGGTTATTTTTCCCTCTACTGCTTGTCCCTCTTCCGAATTAAGGATTCTTGGAAAGCGCCCATTGAAAGTAGTGTAGAAGGGCGGGTCTTGCCATCTAAACTCCTTGAACTGCCCATTTCTTTTGATAAAAAATCGAACAAAGATATTGTACTGGTTTTCGTTTTTTTCCACCCAAATGGTGTCCTTGATAACGACGTTGTTTACAATGGGGTCAATCACCCAATCTATGGGGTTGTATTTTGGGGCCGTACTTGGTCTCTTGGAATAGGTAATTAAATTACCCAAGACATCCCTCTTGTAATTGAGTGGGTTGAAGGGGGGATTGATGTCCGTGGCAGAAAGCCCTAAATCTCCCTCGGCATCTTTAAATTTTAAGGTGATCAAGAGGGAATCTTGGGAAGAGGTAGGGGAATACTCTATACTTGAAAACTCAATCTCAGGTTTGCTCGGGAAATTTTCTGGAGGGCTAACACAGGAGAAACTCAGGAAAACAAATCCAAAGATTATGTAAGTAGAATTTTTCAATCGCATGAGATCCCGGTACATTTACATTTCAAAAGGTAGGGGCTGAACCTTCAAGTACAGCCCAAGATATAAAACGATGCAAGAATTTAAAAGTTTTTCAAAAAGGTTAGATTCCTTGCCACCCAACCAATTTGATGACTTTGCGCTTGAACTTTTTGAATTTCAAGCCCATACCAATGCTATTTACAAATCCTACCTGGCTGCACGTAGTATAGATTCTTCTAAAGTAAGGCGGGTAGAAGACATTCCTTTTCTCCCCATACGTTTTTTTAAAGATCAAAAAGTAGTTACGGGAAATAAGCAAGATTTTGAATTTGCCTATGCCAGTAGCGGGACTACAGGTGCAGTCACCAGCAGACATTTCCTTTGGTCGCCTTCTTGGTACGTTTCTCACGCCCAAAAACTTTTTGAGAAGGAATATGGGCCTCTACGCAACTTCCATGTTTTAGGACTGCTGCCAGGGTATTTGGAAAGACCCGATAGCAGCTTGGTTGCCATGACTCAGCATTTTATCACGCAAACTAAATCACCCTATTCTGGATTTTACCTTTACAACCAAAAAGAACTTGCACGCACCTTGGAAAATATACCTGAGGATGGACGAAAAGTACTTTTATTGGGAGTAACCTTTGCGCTATTGGATTTTGCTGAATCCATGACACATCGCCGCCTTCCCTCGGAGCTAATCGTTATGGAAACAGGAGGTATGAAAGGGAGAAGGAGAGAAATGATTCGGGAAGAGGTACACGATAGATTGATGGATTTTTTTCAGGTAAATGCCATCCATTCCGAGTATGGTATGACAGAATTACTTTCTCAGGCCTATTCTAAAGGTGGAGGGAAATATACGATACCGTATAGCATGCGCGTTTTACTTCGTGATATGAATGATCCCTTTAGTGCTGCTTCTAAGTTGCAGGGGGGGATTAATGTGATCGATTTGGCGAATTTCCATTCTTGTGCCTTTGTAGAAACCCAGGATTTGGGAAAATTGGATCAAAATGGGTTTTTGGAAGTTCTAGGCAGATTTGATCACGCAGAATTGAGGGGATGCAACTTGTTGGTCCAGTAATTGCTTTAAAAAAAATAAATTGGCATCTTTATTAACCTAAATCAAAGCTCATGAGACGATTTTCTGCACTTGCACTTTTACTTCTTCTTTTTGCATTGGCATCTTGCGCTTCAAGTAGACCTTGTCCTGCCTATGGAAAAGCTTCTATCCCAGTTTCTAACTTGGGATAAAATAGTTCTGACTTTAGTAGTCGGCGTATTTTTTTACATCTTCTAATGAAATTGTAGAATCTCCTAAGATCACCAGTCGTTCTACCACATTTCTCAATTCCCGGATATTTCCTGTCCATGGGAATTCCTGTAGTTTTTTGACTGCATCGGGGTGTATTTTTTTGGGAGCATTTCCATTCTCTTGGGAGATATCACCCAAAAACTTTTCAATCAATAGAGGAATGTCTTCCTTACGCTCTTTTAATGGGGGTACTTGAATTAAAATAACACTGAGTCTGTGGTATAAGTCTTCTCTAAATCTGCCCGATTCAATCTCTTTCTTTAGATCCTTGTTGGTTGCTGCAAGCACCCGGACATCCACTTTGATGTCTTTATCGCTCCCCACCCGATTGATTACATTTTCCTGAAGGGCTCGTAAGACTTTGGATTGGGCTGATAGGGACATGTCCCCAATTTCATCCAAGAATATGCTGCCTCCTTGTGCTTGTTCAAATTTGCCAACGCGCTGCTTGTGTGCCGAAGTAAATGCTCCTTTTTCGTGTCCAAAAAGTTCTGATTCTATCAACTCAGAGGGAATAGCAGCGCAATTGACTGCCACGTAAGGCGCTTCTATTCTTCGGCTTTTTTGATGAATCCAATGAGCAACCAACTCTTTTCCTGTTCCATTTTGACCCGTAATCAATACCCTGGCATCTGTTGGGGCAACTTTTTCTATGGTATCTCTAACTCTGGAAAGGGCAGGAGAATTGCCCACCATATCAAATTTTTTGGACAGCTTCCCTCTAAGTATCTTGGTTTCGTTGACCAATTGCTTTTTTTCTAAGGCATTTCGTACCGTTAGAAGAAGTCGATTGAGATCTGGGGGCTTAGGAATAAAGTCAAAAGCCCCTTTCTTCGTAGCTTCTACGGCTGTTTCTATGCTTCCATGCGCAGAAATCATGATAAATTGAGGGCACTTTTCCAAGTTTTTTGCTTGTTCTAGCACCTCAATCCCATCCATTTTTGGCATTTTCACATCGCATAGCACCAAGTCAAATTCTTCTTTCTTAATCTTTTGTAGTCCTTCTATGCCATCTTGGGCCTCCAAAACTTCATAATTTTCGTATTCGAGTATTTCTCGAAGAGAAATCCGAATCGAACGTTCGTCATCAATAAGTAGAATTTTTGACATAAGTTTTCTGTAATAAAAAAGTGCAAGTCTATAAGCCGGGTTCTGTTTCAGAAACTCCCTCCGATATTAACGGAAATCGCTGCTGAATCTTGCCATTTATCTAGATCTTGATTTGCATCAAGATTCCATCGATCTACCCACCTCGGAATTTTCTCCGAAGAGAAAGAATCGGACGAGCCGCCCTTTGCTCGAGGCCTATTTGATCTTTCAACCCATAAGGTTTGCCCTGCCCCCTTCATCACTGTTGGGGCGGTAGGCTCTTACCCTACCTTTTCACCCTTTCCTTATCCTACTCGTGAAGCATGCTCCACGAGCGAATGAGGTGGTTTGTTTTCTGTGGCACTAGCTGTCCATGGATCGTTACCCATCCCTGGCCTTCCCGTTAGGAAGTATGGTGCTCTTTGTTGCCCGGACTTTCCTCCCCGATAGTTGCCTACCGCGGCGGCAAGACGACTTGCACGAGGCAAAGTTCGTGAATTTATTTGAAAGCGTAGGCAAGTCCTTTTCTCATCTCCTCGGACTTTCCTTTTTAGAGGAAGAATTTTGAATATTTCAGAAACATTTTTTATTCCATTGCAGTTTATTTTCCGAAGGCTTAAACGCTTTTCTTCATAGTGCTGGGTTGAGCCGCTCCATTTGGAGCGGTTCTTTTTTGTATATACCCCATTTGTCCCTCTTCAGCTAGATTTTTTCTATCTTTCAAAAAAAATTCATTATGATTTTAGTAGGCAACGCAGTGCTTTCCGATGACATCAAAGACCATTTTTTCGTCTGTGATTTACAGGCTTGCAAGGGTGCCTGTTGCGTAGAAGGAGATGCTGGAGCCCCCCTAGAGGAGGAAGAAATAAAAATAATTGAGGATGTCTATCCCCAGGTGAAAGAGTACCTCAGCGAAGAAGGGAGAAAGGCCATTGAAGCTCAAGGAACCTGGGTGATTGACAAAGATGGAGACAAGGGAACGCCCACGGTGGGAGACAATAAAGAATGTGCTTATGCGATATACGACGATCGAGGCGTATTGAAATGCGGCATAGAACAAGCGTACCGGGATGGGAAAATAACTTGGCAAAAACCTATTTCTTGCCATTTGTATCCCATACGCGTAACCAAATACGACCACTACGATGCCTTGAATTACGATCGTTGGCAGGTCTGTGATCCTGCTTGTCACTTAGGTAAACACCTTCAGGTGCCCCTTTATGCTTTCTTAAAAGATGCCTTAGTTCGAAAATATGGACAGGCTTGGTACGATGAATTGCTAGAAGAAATAGAGACTTCTAAATAAAATCACCCAAGGGCCCATTGATTTCTAATATAGGTTTTATCCTCCCACTTTTTTGGCTTTGTATCCCGCTTGCTCCAAAACTTGGAGGATTTTGTCTCGGTGATCCCCTTGGATGAGAATCTCACCATCTTTTACAGTGCCACCAACTCCACATTTATTTTTTAGTAGCTTTCCAAGTTCCTTCAAGTCCTCTTCAGACCCAACAAAGCCTTCAACCAAAGTTACCTGCTTGCCGGCTCGGGATTTCTTATCCAGTAGAATTCGCAATTTCTGCTCCGAAGGGGGGAGGGTATCTTCGGAATGCCCTAAGTCAATGGAATATTCAAAATGATTGGCAGTGGAATACACGATTCCTTCTCTTTTTTTCCAGTCGTTTGATTTTTTACTCATGGGTGAATCTAAAGGTAAATAGGCTATAAGTTACTCGCCTTGAGTACTGGTTTACTTGTTTTTAAAGTCCAAATAGGTCTTTTGGAATGATTGACCACATCTTCAGCAATGCTTCCGGAAAGTAAATGAATAATGCCGGTATATCCATGGGTAGACATCGCAATTAAATCTGCTTTGACCTCCTCGGCATACTCCATGATGCCCTCATCCTCTGAAGTTGCATTGTAAATCTCTGAGGTAATGCCTTCAAACTTATATTTTTGGATGAAGCGCTGCAAGCGTTTTCTAGTGGCTTTGCTGCTTTCAAAATTACTGGGTGTGGTGATTTTAACAAAATAAAGCTGCGCGTCAAACAAACGCTGCATGTGCTTGATTCTTGATGCCAAATTCGAGTCTTCTTCAGAAAAATTAGATGCAAACACGATTTTTTTCATGTTTTTGGGATATACTTCTCCTTTGATGGTGAGTACAGGGCAGGGAGCAGTACGAACAATTTTTTCCGTATTGCTTCCAATGAGCGCCTCTTCCCATCCCGATGCTCCCGATGAACCCATGATGATCAAGTCGGGACTGATTTCTTCTATAGCCATGGACAATTCTCTAAAAATATTCCCTGTGCATAAGCGTGTTTCCAGCTGAAAGGGAAAAGAAGCATAAGAATTCTTTAATTCATGTAAATCCTTTTCCCTTTGTTCCAAAAGTTCTTTGATAAATAGCTGATGTTGAACATCCGGCATAGGATCTAGGCCCCCTCCGAAAGTGCCCACTCCCATACCAAGTGGTATTTCGACCACATGGATGACAGTAATCTTCAAATGGGAATAGTGGGAGGAAAGCTGGGTAGCAAATGTCAAGGCATGCGCAGCTAGGGGAGAAAAGTCGTAGGGAACAAGTATGTGGATCATAGTTTCTTGGAGTTTATTTCCCCAATCTAGAGGAATCATTTTCCAAGAAATAGGACTTTTGTCAGCTTTTAGGCATATCCAAGACCAAGTCCAAAAAGCAGGGTCCAAACTAAGGTAGCGAGCGCCATTTTCTTCAAGTAAGGATCTGTGGTTTCTGCGCTACTGGCACGCTGAACACCCAAAACGATGCCAAACATAAGGGGGGCCAACAGCAAGGGGGCTAAGGAGGGTAAGGAAAGGATTTGCCAAGAGAAAAGGATCAAAGCTGCTTGACCTACCCCTACGAGTAACCAGAGATAGATCAAAGCTTTTTTTCTTCCCAATCGTACTGGAATTGATTTTTTCCCTGCTTTTTGGTCGGACTCCAAGTCTCGTATGTTGTTGATGGTAAGTACGGCAGTACTGAAGCAACCCAAGGAAATAGCAATCAAGATAGACGACATCTCCCACTGTTGGGCATGAAGAAAATAGGTTCCACACACGCCTAGTAAACCAAAAAAAACAAAAACAGACAAATCCCCCCAGCCTGCATATCCGTAAGGATTTTTACCTGAAGTGTAGCGAATCGCTGCCCAAATGGCGGCTAGCCCCAGGACTAAAAAAATGCTAAACAAGATCCAATTGGTTAAGGAAAAGAAAAGGAGCAGTAGCCCAGAGCAAAAGGATAAGGTTCCAGTAATGCCCATGGCCACTTTCATTTCAGAAAGAGAAATCCTTCCCGATTGTACAGCTCGAAGGGGTCCCTGTCGCGCCGAGGAATCAGCCCCATGCACGGAATCCCCGTAATCGTTGGAGAGATTGGATAAAATTTGTAAAAAAATAGTGGTTAATGAGGCCAAAACAAGCACTTCCCACTTCAACTCCTCTTTCCAATACGCTAAAAAAGATCCAGCAAAAATACTGGACAAAGCCAAGGGTAAAGTACGAAGCCGGACTGCTAGGAGCCAGGCTTCGTTTTTGGAAAGAATCTTTTTATTCAAGGAAATAAACTATCAGGACTGGATAAGTTTGATCAATTCTTCATCCATAGGATTTACTGAAGAAGGATAAAATTTGACCAATTCTCCTTTTTCATTGATCAAATACTTACAAAAATTCCAGCTGGGTTCTTGGTTGTTCCACCCATTTTGGCTTGCATCGGAAAGCCATCTGTACAAAGGGTGCTTATCAAACCCTTTTACAGAAACTTTTTCAAACATGGGGAAGGTAACCCCATATTCAGAGGTACAAAATGCTTTAATTTCTTCGTTGGAGCCAGGCTCTTGTCCTCCAAAATTATTCGCTGGGAAACCAAGTACTACCACTTTTTCTCCATAGGCCGCATAAAGCTCCTGGAGTTGGGCATATTGCTTGGTGTACCCGCATTTGGAAGCCACGTTGACAATAAGTAATTTTTTACCTTTGAAGGAGGAAAAATCAACTTCTTGCCCGTTGATATCTTTCAATTTGAAGTCGTAAAGAGTGCTTTCCATGTTTGGCTCATAGCTTGGATGAAGAGAGGCGGCATCGCTAGGTCGATCGAGGACTTTTCCACAAGCAAGTAGGATGATGCTGAGAATAACTAGTAGTGTTTTCATATTTACATTCGTTGAGGTACTTCTATTCCTAACAACCGCATTCCGCAGTGTATTGTTTTTGCTGTATGGGCGGAGAGAGCAACGCGAAAGGCTTGAACTTGTAGATCTTTTTCATGAAAAATTGGCAATTCAGCATAAAAACGATTGTATTCCTTTGCCACTTCAAAAAGATATTGGGAAAGAATGGCTGGGGAATATTCATCGGCCGCCATTTTTAATTTTCTCTCAAAATCCTGTAGCAGTTGAATGAGCGAAACCTCGGTTTCGGAGAGCTCCCGTACCTGGGAGAATCCTGTAGGGCTGAGGTCTACTCCCAACTGGGCAGCTTTTCTTAATATAGCCGCAATCCTGGCGTGAGAATATTGAATGAAAGGCCCTGTATTTCCTTGGAATTCTATGGATTCTTGGGGATTGAAAAGCATGCGCTTTTTAGGGTCTACCTTCAGTAGAAAATATTTCAATGCACCGAGGCCCAACATTTCGTATAAGCCCTGCGCCTGTTCTTCCGTGAATCCCTCGATTTTTCCTAGGGCCTTGGTATGATGGGCAGCTGTATCGATCATTTCTTGGATCAATTCATCCGCATCGACCACTGTACCTTCTCTAGATTTCATTTTTCCAGAAGGTAAGTCTACCATCCCGTAGGAGAGGTGGTACAATCCAGGGCCATAGGATCTCCCTAGTTTTCGCATGATCTTAAACAAGACATCAAAGTGATAATCTTGCTCATTTCCAACTACATATACTGATTTATCAATATGAAAATCTTTGTATTTTAAGTCAGCAGTACCCATGTCCTGGGTAATGTATACGGAGGTACCATCGCCTCGGAGAACTAACTTTTCGTCCAACCCTTCTGCACTGAGATCTACCCAAACTGAGCCGTCTTGTTTCTTGTAAAAAACACCCTTAGATAATCCCTCTTCTACGATGTCTTTGCCAAGTAAGTAGGTGTTTGACTCGTAATAGGTGATGTCGAAGTCCACTCCCATGTTACGGTAGGTCTCCTCAAAACCTGCATACACCCAAGTATTCATGGTTTTCCAAAGGGAGATCACCTCCTGATCGTGGTCCTCCCATTTTCTGAGCATTTCTTGGGCTTCTACTAAGATGGGGGCAGTTTTTTTTGCCTCCTCTTCAGATTTTCCCTGCTCCATGAGTTCCTTTTGCTGCTTTTTATAAAGGGAATCGAAAAGGACATAATATTTTCCAGCCAAGTGATCTCCTTTAAGTCCAGAAGATGCGGGAGTTTCCCCATTTCCATGATGAAGGTAAGCCACCATAGATTTGCAAATGTGAATTCCCCGGTCATTGACCAAGTTGGCTTTGATCACTTCGTAGCCACTAGCCTTGAGAATTTCGGCAATGGAAAAACCTAAAAAATTATTTCTCAAATGCCCCAAATGCAGGGGTTTGTTGGTATTGGGTGAGGAATACTCTACCATCACTTTTTTACCATTTGCTGGAAGTTGACCCAGAGAAGGTGCGGTATAAAGGGAAGTAAACAATTCCAGCCATTGCTGCTGGGCAACTTCTAGATTTAAAAATCCTTTGACCACATTGAAATCCCGTACCGATGAGACATGTGCTTTCAAGTACTGCCCAATTTGTTGGGCCGTAGCTTCAGGGCTGCTCTGAGAAATCTTCAAAAAAGGAAATACCACGAAAGTATAATCTCCACTAAATTCCTTTTTGGTAGGAGATAGGCTCACTTGCTCTAAGTCTATGGCATGCTGGTAGCATGCCATAAAAGCATCTTGGATACCTTGAATAATGGATTCTTGCAAACTCATCCCTGTTAGTTAATCTGAAAGACCTGAACCTCGAGAAAGGGTTTTTCCCTGGATTTTACTCTTGGATAGCACAAGCAGCGGAATATTTTCCCACGAGGCAGGTGCTGAATTGAAAAGCAAAGTTAAGACCGACAACAAGAATACATAGCACCCTCCCCTAAATTTAGTAGAAGTGGTTTGATGGGATCTCTACGCAGGTCTTTCTTAGCCTTACCGCGTAGGAATTTCTGAATTGAATAATTGCTTGGCCCCAAAAGATAAAGGAATCCAAGTTCTAAAAATGAAGAACCAGAGACTGAGTGGTGATTTCTAAAACTTCAAAGGCGATTTCAGCTGTGGTATTTTCTGTATCTAGAGTTGGATTAACTTCTACGATTTCCCAACAACATACCCGCTTGTCTTTGATCAATTCTGCATTTAAGGCAATGGCTTCCGATACGCTCAAACCATGGGGTACCGGTGTCCCAGTCCCTTTGGATATGGAGGAATCCAAGCTGTCCACATCAAAGGATATGTAGAGCTGATCGCAATCTTTTAGTAATTCAAGGGTTTTCCTTGCAACTTCATGGACCCCGAGTTCTTGGATCTCCTCGGTTCTAAAGGTAGAAATCCCATGCGAAGCGATTAGAAAATTTTCAGCTTCTTCCGTGTCTCGTAAGGAAAGGTATACGATGTCTTTTAGGTCAATTTTCGGAAAATCCCCACCTATTTTTTTTATTCTTTCCCAGTAGGAAATCGTTTCAGAAGAAGGTTGATTTTGCTTGCAGGGCAAATTATCCAGTTGTGCAGCGATGGCCAAAGGCATCCCGTGCATGTTGCCTGAAGGGGTGGTGTAGGGGGTATGTAAATCCGCATGGGCATCTATCCAGATCACGCCGAGTCGTTTGTCAGGATGGGCTCCTTTGATGCCCATGATGGTTCCTGCGGCGGTGCTATGGTCTCCTGCCAATACGATGGGAAATTTCTTTTCTAAGCGAAGGGACTCTATGGTGGAATAGACGTTTTTGATTACTTGATACACTCCGTCAATGTAATTGGCAAAGGGATGCTTGTTGCCCTTCCAAAGAAAGCTATTGGCATCCGTAACAGTTATGGGTTCAAACCGAGAGAAAAAATTTGATTTTTTGTCTAAGCTTGCAATTTTAAGGGCATCTACCCCAAGGCTAGCTCCTCGGGTGCCAGCAGCGATTTCAGAACGTACCTCTACAAGGGAGATTTTTCTCATGGCTAAGATATACTTGGGTTGGTAAAGGTAAAAATAGCCAATTGGGATTAATTCTTACCCTTGAATTTCTAAATTCCCCTAGATTTTTTACACAGAAAATAAGCAAAAACTAATGGGGACCTGCTTCTTTTAAGGAAAAGGAGCGGTATAATTTTTTTAAAATGGAAATTCTCGGGGTTTTTATCTCCTAATCATTTGATAACTGTGAATAAAAGCGCAATTTTTGCACCCTTATCTTAAAATTAAACCTGATTGGTACATGAATAGATACATTGATTTGATCCAGCAGACTTTTGATTTTCCTACCAAGGAATTTACCGTTGAAGACAACAATCTTTTTTTCAATGGAGTCAATCTGATGGAAATCATTGAGACCTATGGGACACCGTTGAAGTTGACCTATCTGCCAAAAATTTCTGAAAGTATACATCAGGCGAAAAAGTACTTTTCAAATGCCATGCAAACCCACCAATACAAGGGAAAGTATACCTATTGCTATTGTACCAAATCTTCTCACTTTAGCTTTGTTCTGGACGAGGCCTTGAAAAACGATATCCATCTTGAGACTTCCTCCACTTTTGATATTCCTCTGGTGAGAAGTCTATATGCCAAAGGAAAGATCCGAAAGGATACCTATATCATTTGCAATGGCTTCAAGCGGGAAAAATACAAGGAGTATGTTTCTGCCTTGCTCAACGATGGTTTTGTCAATTGCATACCCATTTTAGATAATCTCACCGAAATCGATTACTATTTGGAGCACGTCAAGGTCCCTTTTCAAGTAGGGATTCGAATTGCTGCGGATGAGGAACCCAAGTTTGGATTTTATACCTCAAGGTTGGGCGTTCGCTACAACGATATCATTTCTTTGTACGAACAAAAAATTAAAAATAATCCACAGGTAAGCTTAAAAATGCTTCATTTTTTTATCAATTCTGGCATCAAGGATACCGCTTACTATTGGTCTGAATTGACCCGTTTTATTCAAAAATATGTAGAACTCAAAAAGGTAGCCCCTAGTCTAGATGCCATGGATATTGGCGGGGGATGGCCCATCAAAACCAACGTATTTTTCGATTACGATTACCAATATATGGCCGATCAAATCGTAAAAAATATCAAGTGGATGTGTGCCAAAAACAATACCACCGAACCCAATATTTTTACTGAGTTTGGAAGCTATACGGTAGGAGAAAGTGGGGCTGTTTTGTACTCTATTTTGGCTGAGAAACTTCAAAATGACAAGGAATTGTGGTACATGATTGATGGTTCCTTCATCACTCAACTTCCAGATAGTTGGGGATTGAATCAAAAATACATCATGCTTGCAGTGAATAATTGGGAAGAAGAATACCATAACATCTCCTTGGGTGGATTGACTTGCGACAGCATGGACTATTACAATTCAGAAGCCCACCAATTCAATATTTATTTGCCAAAATTGGTGGAAAAGAAGCAGCAATACATAGGCTTTTTCCATACCGGAGCTTACCAAGAATCTTTAGGAGGCTATGGTGGCATTCAGCATTGCTTGATTCCAGCGCCCAAACATGTGCTGATCGATCGGGATGAACATGGAAAGGTGAAGCACTGGTTATTTGCTACCGATCAAAAGGAAGAAAGCATGTTGAAAACCTTAGGGTATTAAAAAGTAAAGACCACCGCAAGTGGTCTTTTTTTAACCCATTTTTTTAGCGTCCTGGGTAGGAAATAAAATGGAGGCGAGCACTGATAAAATCAGAACTCCCCCTACTATGGAAAGAGAAAGCGGTGAAGAAATGTGAAAAATTGGAGCAATGATCATTTTGAATCCAATAAAGGCAAGGATCACAGCAAGGCCATACTTTAGCCGGCTAAACATGTGAATGAAATTAGCCAACAGGAAGTATAGCGATCGTAATCCTAAAATTGCAAAAATATTTGAGGTATACAGAATGAATGGATCATCCGGAGCAATGGCAAAAATGGCAGGGATGGAATCCACGGCAAAAATCAAATCGGTGAATTCAATGACCGCTACCACTACCAATAGGGGAGTGGCCACCTTGACCCCATTTTCGATGGTGAAGAAATTTCCCCCATTGTATTCCTTACTCACTTTAAATAGTTTGTGGATGACTTGGGCTCCTGGGCTCTTGCTGAAGTCTTTTTCCTGGTCGTCCTTGTCGTTAGCAAACCAGGATTTAATTCCTGCATAAATAAGGAAAAAGCCAAAAACAGTCAAAACAGCATTAATTTTAACGTAATGGCCAAATAAATTCATTTCTGGAAGGAAGGTGAGGTTGATGATACCCACGCCTGCAAAAATGAAGATGGCTCGCATCAGCAATGCTCCAATAATCCCCCAAAAAAGTACCTTGTGGTGAAGTTCTCGTGGGACATTGAAGTAGCCAAAAACTAAAATGAATACAAATAAATTGTCTACTGAAAGTGCCTTTTCTATCCAATAAGCAGCCTGGTACTGAGAAAACTTTTCCAAGGCGTATTTCTCGTCGGTGACGATGAAGATGAAAATACTGAAAATCATGGAAATTCCTATCCATACCAAAGACCAAATAGCGGCTTCTTGGTTGGAGATCACATGGCTTTTTTTATTAAATATCCCTAGGTCCAACAAAAGCATGAACAGAACAATCGCACTAAATCCGATGATAATGCCAGGATGATTGATTAAGTTATCCATAGGAAAAGGAAATTCCAGAGATTAAATGATTTGCAAAAGTACTTCTTTTTATATCTTAGCCGCAGGCAAGGATCAAAGAGTTTCAGACGGATTCAAGCTGGCCTCAAAATAGGCTATGGTTTTTTGTAATCCTTCTTTTAAAGAAATCCGAGGCTCCCAATTCAACTCTTTCTTTGCACGTAAAAGTTCAGGTTTTCGCTGTTTGGGGTCATCGGGTGAAGAGGGGAGAAAAATCAACTTACTTTTACTTTGGGTAAGTTCTAGAATAAGGTGTGCCAACTCCCGAATAGAGCACTCATTGGAATTTCCAATATTGATAGGGCCAGTAATATTTTTTGGAGTTTTCATCAGCCTTATCATGGCTTCTATGGTGTCTTCCACATAGCAAAAAGATCGGGTTTGGTATCCGTCACCTAGTATACTTAGGTCTTCTCCCTTCAAGGCTTGTTGAATTAAACTGGAGACTACTCTGCCGTCTTTAGCGCTCATGCGAGGTCCGTAAGTATTGAATATCCGCATCACTTTTATGGGGACCTCATGCATTCTGAAGTAATCAAAAAATAAGGTTTCTGCTCCTCTTTTCCCTTCGTCGTAACAGGCCCGTGGGCCTATAGGATTTACATTTCCAAAATAGGATTCCGGTTGAGGATGGATTTCGGGGTTTCCATATACTTCGGAAGTAGAGGCTTGAAGGATTTTTGACCGATTGACTTTGGCAAGCTCAAGCAAATTCATGGCTCCAAGAATGGAAGTGGTAAAGGTTTCTATGGGGTATTTTTGGTAAAGTTGTGGAGAAGCAGGACATGCCAAGTTGTAGATTTCATCTACTTGTAGGGTCAAGGGCTTTCTAACATCCTCCTGAATCAACTCAAAATTTCTATTTTCTAATTGTTTTTCAATGTTTTGCTTATTCCCTGAGAAAAAATTATCCATGCAAAGGACATAATTCCCTTCTAGAAGTAGTCGATCACAAAGGTGACTACCTAGAAATCCAGCTCCTCCACTTACTAAAACTCTTTTCATGGATCTATTTTAGAAATTATGGACGTTTATCAATTGAATGAAATAGGAATTCATTTTTAATTTTCTTCTAGACTCAATAACTGCTGTTGAATGGTAAAAATACATCAAAACCACTCATTTTTCATGGAAAGGGTAGGATAGGAAGAAGCAGTAAAACGTTCCATGAGACCCTTTAACTTGATCAATTCGTATTCCATGGTATACCTTGCCGTTTCTATTTTCCCTAAATGAAAATCAGGATCTTTAGCATCTTGAAGTAAGGCTTTTTGAGAGGTACTTGCTTGCTTTAGCCACATCCAGGCATGGCAGAGTATGCCAGCGGCTTCTAGGAAAAGGGTGGCGTCTGCCAACAGCACAAGAGGACCTAGGTCTCTTTTCTCTAGTAAGCGTACAGTAGCTTGGAAAAAGGATTGGAAATAATGCTGGAAGGAAGTGGTAATCGTCTTTAATTCTTCAAAAACTAGAGCTTCTTGTAGGGATTTTTCCATTTCTTTGTGTAGCATTTTCCAGCCTAGGCCATCTTCCAAAAATAGTTTTCTGCCTAGCAAGTCCAATCCATGAATTCCCGTGGTCCCTTCGTGTATGGGATGTATTCTTGACTCCCTAAAGTACTGTTCGGTTGGAAAATCTGTGGTATACCCGGCACCACCCAAGACTTGAATGGCCATGGAGGTACTTTGTATACCCATTTCCGAGGGGTACGTTTTTGCTATAGGAATCAGAACGTCTAAGAGGAGTTCCCCTTCTTTTTTTAATTCCAAACGGGTCTCTTGTGATACTTTGTCTGCTATGAGTCCACAGTAGATGAGCAAGGCCAAAGATCCTTCGCACATACTTTTTTGAAATAGAAGCATTCGCTTCACATCTGCATGCTCAATGATAGGTACTTGCGCTTTGGAAATGTCTTTTTCCGTCAGCCTTCTTCCTTGAGGACGCTGCTTCGCATAACCTAGAGAAGCTTGGTAGGCTGCAGTTGAAATGGCGGTGGCATTCATCCCAATTCCTAAGCGGGCTTCGTTCATCATCTGAAACATGTACTTAAGTCCTTGGTGGGGTTCTCCCACAAGATATCCTTCACAAGCTCCTTCGCTACCCATCATCAAATGAACAATAGGAGCACCCTTGTACCCCATTTTATGATAAATGCCTTGAGTGAGCACATCGTTTGCCGTACCATCTAATCGGATTTTGGGTACTACAAATAGAGAAATGCCTTTGGTCCCTGGAGGGGCTCCCTCTATTCTGGCAAGCATCAAATGAATGATATTTTCACAGGCATTGTGGTCCCCTGCGGAGATGTATATTTTCTGTCCTTGTATGGAATAGACCCCTTCTTTTGGTGTTGGAGAGGCTTTGGTACTCAAGTCAGAAAGGGAACTTCCCGCGTCAGGTTCGGTCAAAGCCATGGTACCTTGCCATTCCCCGCTATACATTTTTGGGGTATAGGAATCTCGTAATTCTTTGGATCCAAAGGTACGAATGAGGTTGGCGGCTCCAGTAGTTAAAAAAGGAAACACACTGGCAGAATAATTTGCAGCTTGAAAAATAAATCCTGCCCCCATATGAATGGTCCATGGAAGTTGCTGTCCCCCTTCTTCGTAGGAGAAAATGGCATTGATCCAACCGTCTTGGCCAAATTGCCGGATGATGGCCTTCAAATCGGGATGAACCTTGACTTCTCCTGGTGTCCATTGTGGTTCTTGCCTATCCATCTCTCTAAAAATGGGGTACATGGATTTTTCTGCAAGCTGGGCAGCAGCATCCAAGACCAGGGTGAAGGTTTCATAGGAATGATCAGAAAAATAGGGATAGGAAGTTAGTTCCAGGCAATTTTGGTTTTCAAACAACTGGTAATAAAGATCTCTTTTGGAGTAGAATGATGCCATATCGGTTTAAATTTAAAGCCTTGTATCGAGCCATTTGTGTGGAAAGAGTAAATCTGATTAAGATTTCTTTTTATCTCTCATCCAAAGCAAGGCTTCTTCTACCCCTCTAAGCTCCGCCAAGCCCTTTAGCCTGCCAATGGCTGTATATCCTGGGTTAGCAGACGTCTTGTGTAGGTCGTCGAGAAGTTGGTGCCCATGGTCCGGGCGCATAGGAATTCTCTTTTTTCGTATTTCTTGCCACCGGAGTACTTCTTGTATGACTGCTACCATGTCTACATTGCCTTCCAGGTGGTTGTCTTCGTAGAAATTTCCTTCCGCATCTCTTCGGGTACTTCGCAGATGGAGAAAATGAATGCGTTCTCCAAATTCTTTGACCATGGCAGGTAGATCATTGTCTTCTCGTACCCCATAACTGCCGGTACAAAAGGTAAGTCCATTGTGCTGGCTAGGGGTTTGGCTGAGGATTCTTCTGGCATCTGCCGCTGTGCTGACAACTCTAGGCAATCCATACAAGGAAAAAGGGGGATCGTCTGGATGAATACATAGAAAGCAACCCACTTCTTCTGCTACTGGGGTGATGGCATCTAAAAATAGGCGCAGGTGTTCTGCAAGTTTATTTGCATCGATTCCAGAATAGGTTTTCAGCATTTCGCGAAATTCCTCTAAAGTATACCCAATTTCTGAGCCTGGAAGACCCTTTAGAATATTATCCAAAATAAGCTGCTTGGATTCTAGGCTAAGATTCTGGTAGTAGGTTTCGGTGGTAGCAATTTCTTCTGGACTGTATTCTTGTCGCGCTTCAGGTCGTTGCAAGATGAATAGGTCAAAGGCAATCACCGCTTTTTTCTCATAAAGTAAGGCTTTAGCACCGTTCGGGAGCAGGTATTCTAGGTTGGTACGTGTCCAATCCAAAATCGGCATAAAGTTGTAACAAACGGTATACACTCCCTCAGCAGCCAGGTTTCGTAAGGTTTGCTTGTAATTTTCGATTAGTTGGAGATAGTTGCCAGACCTTGTTTTAATCTGTTCGTGAACAGGTACGGATTCTACCACAGACCAGGTCAGGCCAGCTTCCTCAATTGTCTTTTTTCGAATACTAATTTCTTCCCTTGACCAAACTTCCCCATTGGGAATATGGTGTAGCGCGGTAACTATTCCCGTAGCGCCAGACTGTCGGATATCTTGAAGACTTACGGGGTCCTTTGGACCGTACCAGCGCATGGTTTGTTCCATCTTATAGGTCATGGCAATTTGATTTGAGGGTTGAATTCAATCACTAATTTTAAACTCCAGCATAGGCACTAAAGCCACCGTCCACGGCAACCACACTGCCCGTTACGAAGGATGAGGCATCGCTGCATAGCCAATGTAAGGCACCCAATAAATCTTCAGGCTGTCCAAATCGATTCATAGGGGTATGGCTGATGATTTGGTTTCCACGTTGCGTGAGACTTCCATCTATCTCGGTAAGAAGGGTTCTGTTTTGTTCAGTGAGGAAAAATCCTGGGGCCAAGGCATTCACGCGAAAGCTAGGGCCATATTTGGTGGCGAGCTCTACCGCTAGCCATTTGGTCAAGTTGTCAATAGCAGCCTTAGAAGAGGCATAGCCCATTACTCGTGTCATAGGTCGAGAAGCAGCCATGGAACTGATATTGAGGATGGTACCGCTGTTATTTTTAAGCAGTAGGGGTAGGAAAGCCTTGATTGGAAAAACTGTACCCAGGTAATTCAAGTCCACCACTTGCTTTAAGGCTTCCGTATCCAAATCCAAAAAAGTTTGCTCGGGTCGAATTACCGCTCCAGGCATATTCCCCCCCGCAGCATTGATCAGTATGGCTATGGATTCGTGTTGAGCAGAGACTAATTGGGCAACTTTCTCAAGGGATTTCTCATCTGTTACATCTGCGTAATAGCCCCAGGCTTTGCCGCCTTGGGCGAGGATTTGATCTCGCAGGGCATTTACTTTCTGGGGAGATCTTCCTAAGAGTAAAAGTTCTGCCCCTTGCTGCGCAAGGTAAAGGGCCATAGAGGTACCCAGAACCCCCGTTGCTCCTGAAAAAAGGACTTTCCTTCCGCTTAGGTCAAATGGATTTGTGGGATTCATTGGGAGAGGCTAAAGTTTTGGGAACTAAAGTTGAAGTAGTTTTTGGCATTGTGGTAGCAGATGTCTTGAATAATTTTTCCCAGCCACTTTTCATCCCAAGGCAATTCCCCGCGCTCTACTTCTTGACCAAACAAATTGCAAAGGATCCTACGAAAATACTCGTGTCTTGGGAAAGAAAGAAAACTTCTGGAATCGGTGAGCATGCCGATGAAGCAACTCAAGAGCCCTAGGTTGGAGAGCGCGTTGAGTTGTTTTTCCATGCCGTCTTTTTGATCCAAATACCACCATCCTGATCCATACTGCATTTTTCCTTTGATAGATCCATCATTGAAGTTTCCAATCATGGATGCAAACACTTCATTGTCCCGGGGATTCAGGTTGTAAATGACAGTTTTTGCAAGTTGATCGGTCTTATCCAAGGCATTGAAGTAAGCGGCCAACGTGCTTGCCTGGTCAAAATCTCCGATGGAATCGAAGCCTGTATCAGGTCCAAGTTGCTGCAGCATGCGCTCATTGGTATTGCGCAATGCCCCCAAATGAAATTGCTGCACCCATCCCTTGGCGTGGTAGCGCTTGGAAAGTTGGAACAGCACTTCAAACTTGAAATGTTCCAATTCTTCAGCATTGGGCAATTGTCCCTTCAGGGTATTCCTTAGGATGCGGTCCAGAGATAATCCTTGATTCTTTGAAAAATAGAGGCGGGATAGCCCGTGGTCGGAGACACGGCATCCATGCGCATGAAAGTGATCCATACGGTTGAAGAGGGCTTCCATCAAGGTGTCAAAGGAGTTGACCTCAAATCCGACGACTAATCCCAGTTTTTGCAAATAGGTTTTGTAGTGTTCAGGCTGTTCAATGCCGAAAGCTTTGTCAGGCCGAAAGGTAGGGTAGAGTTGTAGGGAAGAACCTTCCCGATGAAAGGCAAAATGGTGCTCCAACGAATCGGTGGGGTCATCTGTGGTAGCCACCACTTCCACCTGCATGTGGTTTAGGAGCCCCCGCACTCGGAAAGATTCCTGCTGCAAGGTTCCTTTGGTTTCTGCGTAAATCTGACTGGCATTGCTCGGATTGAGGAGTTGGTCGATGCCAAAGTAGCGTTTCAACTCCAAAGCGCTCCAATGGAAAAGTGGATTACGTAGCGTGTAGGGAAGCGTATACGCCCATTTTTCAAACTTCTCTTTCGCTGACGCATTTCCAGTGATGTAATGCTCGTCTATTCCGAGGGTTCGCATGGCCCTCCACTTGTAATGATCCCCTGCCAGCCACAAGTCTGAGATGTTGTCAAACTTTCGGTTGGAGGCGATTTCAGCAGGAGAAAGGTGGTTGTGGTAATCTATGATGGGTAAGGACTTGGCGTAGTCCTGATAAAGCATTTGGGCAAATTTATTCTTCAATAAAAAATCATCCGAAAGAAAGGAAGCCTGCTGATTTGAGCTTAACATTTTTAATTAAGTAACTAAATAACAAGAAAATATGTTGTATGTATTAAACTAAAACTTAATTGAAATTACACTGGAATAAATCTTTCTGTAGCAAGATTCAATCAACCAATCAGTGATTTAAATTGCTGGTGGAGCCCAGCCCTTTTCGTATTCTCGAGTCCACAGCGTCATGGCCTTTGGGGAATTGAGGATGTGTCCATTTTTCGGGTCGCAAGTCAAAGCCTCTCCGGTACGGTAACTGATATTGGCGAGATGACATAATAGGGTAGATACGGCCCCTTCTTCAATGGTCGAGTTTTGTTTTGCTGTTCCTCGAACTGCGTTGAAGAAATTGACAATATGCAAGGTGCTCATGTCGCCACCACCGCCAAGAGCAGTGCCTCCTTCGTTGTTATTGGCTTGGTTGGATTTAATTTCTTTGCCAGAGCGATCGTGTAGTCGGTATCCACCACGGTCTACATAGACGGTACCCTCCGAACCGTAAATAATCGTTCCTCGGTCCGAACCATAGGTTTTGTAGTTGTTTCGGCTTTTTCCATCCCATTGTATGACTTTTCCCTCTCCAAATTGGAAGGTAGCATCCATGGTGTCGTACATGGTCCATCCGTCTTCGGGGAAATGCATTTTTCCGGCTACTACGGAGACTGCTGTAGGAAAATCCACTTGCAAGGCCCATCGGGCGATATCTAATTCATGGGTAGCATTATTGCCCGTTTCTGCGGTACCGTAATCCCAACCGTACCAATGCCAATTGTAATCCCAAGTATCGTGGAAATAGGGTTTCCGAGGCGCTGGACCCTGGAAAAGCTCCCAATCCAAGCCTGCCGGTGCTTCTTGTTGGACAGGGTTAGGTACGGCTCCTCGGGAATTGCTGTAAAAGGCCTTGGCGAAGTACACCTTACCAATGACGCCCTCGTGTATGGCTTGGATGATTTCTCTACTCTCAGGGGCGGAGCGCTGCTGGTTGCCCATTTGTACCACCTTGTTGTATTTCTTCTGTAGCGCGACGAGTACCTCTCCTTCACGAGGGTTGTGGGAACAGGGTTTTTCTACATAGACATGCTTTCCTCGCTCCAAGGCAAGCCAGGTACCTGGTGCATGCCAATGATCAGGTGTGGCATTGATGAGCACATCGACCTCCTTGTCGTCCAATACTTTGAAGATGTTTTGCTCTTGCTTGGGTTGGTAGTCGATCCATTGTTCAAAATTTTTCGCTGCCTTGGGTATCTGGGACTGCATGGCATCGCAGAGGTAAAGCAAATTGACATTGCTGCTTTTCAATCCTATGGGCTCGTAAAATGCACCTAAACGCCTTCCCAAGCCAGCAATGGCGACATTCAGTCGGTCGTTTGCACCCAGGATGCGGGCATAGGATGTGGGCGAAAAGGCCAGTGAACCTAGGGAGGCTAACCCAAGGGTTGCAACCGCACTTTTCTTGATGAATTCTCTTCTGTTTGATTTGCTCATGGTGGTATTGGCTTCCCTGATTTACTTCAGGGTTTTGATTTTGATGTTTTTGTATTGCACCGCATCTCCATGATCTTGGAGGAGAATACGGCCTTGTTCGGCTTCGCCAAATTTATTCCAGACCACATACTTGCTGATGGCGACCAGATCTCGGTAGGCTTGGGATCCTCTTTGGTATTCGAGCACTTTGACCCCATTGAGGTAATGCTCCACCTTATTGTCCGGATACACTACGATTCTACCCTGATTCCATTCGCCTGGTTTACGCACAAATCGGGCTTGCTTTTCGGCTTTAATCAGGTCATACAAGGAGGCGAGGGTTCGGTTGCCATCTCTGCCCATCTTGGCATCGGGATGGAGGGCATCGTCCAGGATTTGGTATTCTAGGCCAATGGCCGAGCCCGTATTTCCTTCGGAAAGGGTGACAAAGTACTTGATCCCACTGTTGGCGCCTTCGCTGAGGTTGAAATCAAAAGCCAAATCAAATGCTTTGTACTGCTCGGTGGTGACGATATCCCCGAAAGACATGGATTCACTGCCATCGGATTTTTGAATTTGGAGGATACCATCTTCAATGTTCCAACCTTTTTCAGGGAAGGCATCCTTGTAGGCGCCTACCCAGCCCTTGCTCGTTTGTCCATCAAACAACAATTTCCAACCTTGGGATTTCTCTTCTGGTGTCAACTCATTTTTTACGGTGCTGACTACAAAAACGGGCTTTTTGAAGGGGATGGGGTGTAGGTTTTCCGTTTGAATTCGGATGTTTCTAAAATAGGTTTTTCTGCCTTCGTCTTCCTTGGATTGGATGCTGTGCACCTGAAGTCCAATAAATCCTCTGGCATCTAGGTCATCCACAAAGTAAGCTACCTCTTGGCCATTGACCCAGGTTTTGAGGGTGTTGCCTATGGCTTCTATGCGGTAATGATTCCATTCACCTAGTTTAAAGGCCGATTTGGCAGTAGGATTGAGGTCCAAAGGATAAAACCATCCCCGTCGGGCTTCGTCGTAGATCCCTCCTGACCAGGCTCGTGAGGTGGGATCGGCTTCCACTTGATAGCCAAACACGAGACCCTTGCCCTCATTCTTAGTTGGATCGTATTGACCGCGGGCCATAATTCCACTATTGGAAGAAGTATGGCTAATTTTGAGTTCCAGTTCGAGGATAAAATCCCCATAGGTATCTTCTGTAATGAGAAAGGTATTCCCGGTACCATAGACGGCCGTACCTTCAATGGTCCCATCTTTTACTGCAAACTCTGCCTTTCCTGCCACAGTTTTCCAGCCACTCAGGTCTTTGCCATTGAAGAGGGGCTTCCATTGGGCTTCCTGTGCAAGGCTTGGCAGAGCCAATAGAAAGACCAAACAGGCCATAAAAATGCGTGTATTCATGAAGTTGGGTTTATTGCAATAACAAGTTTTGCACGGTTGGACAAGACTCGATTCGAAATCAAGATACAAAAACAAGTTGAAGTGTACGCAAGAAGGGTTAGTTGAATGGACGGATTTTTTTTCGGGTATTCCCTTTCCTGTTTTGTACTTTTGTGTATGCTTGATTTCAATACCAAAGGAAAGGTTTTTATTACCTGCAAGGACCGTTCGGTCAGTTACTTAGAGCAGGAGATTCGTGAATTAGGGTTTTTCCCTTTAGAAATCCGCCGGACCGGCATCGAGATTCTGGCTTCGCTTGAGGAATGCATGGACCTCAACTTGCACCTGCGGACGGCTTCCCATGTCTTGTATGAAATCAAATCTTTTTACCTCCGGAATGCAGATGACATCTACCGCCGATTCAAGGCCATCCCTTGGGAGGAGTATTTGGATGTGGACGGCTATTTTTCAGTCAATTCGGTCGCTGAAAATGAGTCCATCACCACGCCGCTGATTGTGAATGTGAAGGTAAAAGATGCCATTGTGGATCGCTTTCGGGAGTTGAAGGGGAGGAGACCGGATTCCGGTTCGGATTTTTCAGGCTTAGTGATTCAAGTGTATTGGAAAGAAACGCAAGCCATCGTCTACTTGAATACTTCTGGGGAAACCCTGGCCAAGCACGGGTACCGCAAGATCCCTGGAAAGGCACCCATGATGGAGGCTTTGGCCGCCGCCACCATTTATGCTATGGAGTGGAATACCCGAGTACCTTTTATCAATCCCATGTGTGGTTCTGGTACCTTGGCCATTGAGGCGGCCTTAATGGCCAGCAAGCGCTACCCGGGATTGTACCGGGATACCTATTCCTTTCAATCCATCTTAGGGTATTCTGAAGCGTCTTTTCAAGCGAAAAAGCGAAAGTTGGAGCAAAAGATCATCGCCAACCCAGGCGTAAATATCATTGCCTCTGATATTTCCCTGCAAGCGATCACCTTTGCCAGAGAGAATGCGGCTTATGCAGGGGTAGAAGACCTTATTGATTTTCAGACGGGGGATTTTGCAGAAACGGAGATTCCAGAAAAGCCAAGAGGGGTCATTTTTTTCAATCCCGAATACGGTGAGCGATTGGGGGATCTTACCGAATTGGAAGAAACCTACAAGCGCATGGGGGACTTTATGAAACAAAACTGTGCGGGTTACCGAGGGTATATTTTCACGGGCAACTTGGACTTGGCTAAAAAAGTTGGTTTAAAGGCCAGCCGACGCATCGAGTTCTGGAACGGAACGATCGACTGTCGCTTGTTGAAGTACGACCTATACGCAGGAAAAGGGACTGAATAAAAAAAGTCGCCAAGATTTCCTGACGACTTAATTTTGCTTTTTTCAGCGTTAATTGACTAACATACTGCTAAGGTTCTTTACCTTGTTGCTTAGGTCGAGTATTGCCTTTGCATAGCGGGTATCCCATTCCTCGAGGCGTGTTGTATTTCCTATGGCCACTTCGTATTGAATTCCAGGAAGAATCCAAGAGGCATAGCCTGAGAAAGGATCGTTGCATACATAAAGCGACTTGTACCATTCACCGTAGTACATGCCCTTGGGGTCTATCCAGCTTTTTTCCAAACCGATCAACCCGGTATTGATTTTTTTCAGTTGCGCTGCTGTTAGCTTTTCCGATGCCATGGCGTTTTGAAGCGCATTTTGATATTCCTCGGATCGGGCTTCCAACTCTTTTAATGCCCCTTCTACCTGATCAAATCCGCTGAAATTGGGATCCATTCCCTTCACGTTGGCCACAGCTTGTGCAAAGTGTCCTTTCAAATCTTTGGCATAGCGAGGCACATCGTAGGGAATGATGGTGGCATTCGCTTGACGAATCGCAACTAGCCCAAACACTTGCGCCACAGCACCACCCATCTTAAAGCTTGGATCAGAAAACTTGCTGTAATAGTGGATATTGTCGTAGTTGGAGTGGTAGGCAGTGGTGCCTCCAGAGCCGCCACTCAACGATGGAATGCCCACATGCATGTAGAAGGCAATGTGGTCGGAGCCACCACCCAGATTTCCAATGCCTGGCTCTGCATTTTTTCCTGCCCAAATTTCAAACACCGTTTTAGAGGAATCAGGATAGATAACTTCTTTGGAGGCATCAACGATCAATTTCTTTAAGGTCGGCGCTGCTGAAGCACCAAAATTTCTACCCGAGGCACCTCCATCAAAGTTCATGTAGGAAATGGCTTTTGCACCCAACTCTTCTCGCAAATGTTCCACCCATTCGGTAGATCCAATCACGCCCTGCTCTTCGGCATCCCAATGTCCAATCAGGATGGATCGGGAAGGCTTTTGGCCATTTTTGTACAACTCACCCAAGGCTTCCGCAAAGGTCAGCAACATGGCTGTGCCGGAATTGGGATCCGTAGCACCAAATGACCAGGCATCGTAGTGACTACCTAGGATGATCCACTCGTCAGGATGGTCTTTTCCAATGAAGGTTCCAACCACGTTATTGGCACGTATAAATTCTGGCTTTTGATCCACCATGACCCGAACTTTCAAGTCAGAACCGCCAGTCAGCTTGTAAGGGAAAGGCAATCCTCCTTGCCAACTTGCAGGCACATCTGCACCCGTCATTCTGCTCAAGATCTCTTTGGCAGCCCCATAACCAATCGGAGTCACCGGGATGGTATGAAAGTCGACGGAGGCCGGGTTGTCACGCTTGATTTTTACTGGACCATCCAAGGGTAGAGCAGGACGGTTGGGTGTCAGGGGATCACCCGTAAAATCCAAGGTCAGCATGGAACCTCGTTGGATGGTGGTTTCGTTGTAATAAGGGCCTTTGGGATAGACATCTCCTCTGGTAAATCCAGAGTCTTTGGGATCGGTGTACACCACCAAGCCCACCATGCCTTGCTGCTCAGCAAACTTGGCCTTGTAGCCACGAAAGTTGCCTCCATAGCGAGCGATGGCAACTTTTCCTTTTAAGGGAACTCCCATTTCTACGAGCTTCATGAAATCTTCTCGCGTACCGTAGTTAACATAGACTACTTCCGCAGTGACATCTCCACTTCCTGAAAAGGCATTAAAGCCTAGGTGTAGTCTGGGATCTGTGGAGAAAGGATCTTCTGCAAGTTCCCCTTCTTTTTGAGAAAGGGTAAGCTGAACGGGGCTAATGATTTGTAATTCAGATTTACCGGGATGATTGGGTAAATACACATCGTAGGGCCATACCTTTACCTCCATGCCTGCTTGAGACATGATGTGCACCATGTAGTCTTTTACCAATTCGTTTTCCAGAGTACCAGCGATGTGTGGGTTTTTGGTCAACTCAGTCAGGTGTACTTTGAAGCGTCCGGGTTGAACAGCTTGGAGAAAATCTTCCTCAATTTTTTTTTGTGCCTGCAATTGGGAAGCGAAAAAACCGTCTTGCTGCGCGAGTCCTTCCAATGAAAGGAGGGAAGAGGCGATGAGAATAAGAAAACTTTTCTTCATAGGGGTATTAAAGGGATAAGGATAAGCAACAGGTGTTTAAAAAAAGGCTATAGAAAAATTCTATGGCCTTAGGTGTCAATTGGCCTTTAAACCAGGAGATCTCTCCAAAAACTCTTGGTACAGTCGGATGTGTCGATTGGACAAAGGAATTCTGTACCCATCAATAAATACGTGTAGAATCTGAGACCGTGTTTCGAAAGGATCTCCGGTAGAGACGATGAGGTTGGCCTTTTTTCCCACTTCAACCGATCCATACTGGTCAGCAACTCCGAAAATTTCTGCTGGATTGATGGTTACCGCCTTCCAGGCTTCTTCTTTACCTAATCCATACGCTGCGGCAAAGGCAGCATGAAAAGGAAGATTTCTAACATTCTCTTCTTCATCGGTTCTCAGTGCCACTTTTACACCTGCTTTTGCAAGCATCCCCGCATTGGCATATGGGGTATCGTATCTATCCGATGCTCTGGTAGGGAGATCTTGAACCGGTCCAGTGACTACTGGGATTTTGGCTTTGGCAAGTTGTTCTGCCACTCTCCATCCTTCCGCTATGCCTGTAAATATGACCTTGATATTCTTCCCTTCTACCCATTGGATAGCACTGAGGATGTCTGAGGCTGCATTTACTTCGATGAGTAGGGGAAGTTCACCTGATATCACTTTGGATAACTGCTCCATTTCAGGGAAGTAGCTTAGTTCAGCACCGGAATTTTTTAATTCCAAATAGCTTTTGGCATTGTCCCATATCTCATTTGCTTCTTTCAACGCTTTTTCTCCATCCTTTTTGATTTCCTCTTCAGAACGTCTATCGAAGCGCCCTCTTCTTCCGGAACTAGGGAAGGTCATGGCCACTGCCTTAAAGCCTCCATACATTTGATCGGGCGTGTAGCCATTTAAGTTGATTAGGGCAGCAGTTCCAGGGAATAATCCACCAGAAGGCACCGTCAATACGGTAGTTACCCCTGAAACACGAGTAACTCCTATGGCTTCTGAATTGGGATTCACAGTGGTCAAGGCCTGCATGTTGGGCGTTACATTCCCTACATCGGAGTAGTCTACCGTTTCTGGAACAGAACTTACCTCTACCAATCCCAGTCGGGTACCTCCATCGATCATTCCAGGATAAATAAATAGGCCAGAACAGTCTATAACTTCAGCTCCTTCAGTTGGAAGGGATGCACCGACCCCAATAATCTTTCCATTTTCTAACAAAACAGAAGCATTGGACAGCGTCCCCTTGGTTACAGTCACTACGGTCGCATTTTTTAGGATAAACTTCCCTGTTCGAGGTTTTACAAATTGCCCGTCTATTTGAGCCATTCCCACACTTGGTAGAAGGGCTATCCAGGTCATACAAAATAATACTAATATTCTTTTCATACGTATGTTGAATTTTCGGGGTGATTAATGATTTTCTTTCAAAAAGGCCACATCGAAGGCATCTAAATAGATTTCTACATCTTGCATGCAACGGTGCGCTTCCTCATTGGCGCGCAAATAGATAGGTTCTACCATTTCGGTAGCAATTACCAGTTGGCGCTGATCGTCTTTGTCTGCCACAATATCAAAGTACTTTATTCCATCTACGAAAGTCATTTGAGGTACGGCATAGGAGGATAGGGGATGGCTATCAAAAATGACCAAGTCCCCTTGCTTGCCTACCTCAATCGAACCTACCTTGTCATCAATACCCAGTTGCTTGGCAGGATTGATGGTGATCATGGCCAAGGCTTCCTCGTCCGTCAAGCTGCCATAACGCTGGGTTTTAGCCGCCTCATGGTAGAGATGTCGGATTAGTTCGGCCGAGTCGGAATTGATAGAAGTAATGGCTCCATTTCTTTGAAGAATAGCAGCATTGAAAGCGGTAGAATAGTAAACTTCCATTTTGTATGCCCACCAGTCGGCAAAAACAGAGGCTCCCATGGTATACTCTGCAATTTCTGGTGCCACTTTAAATCCTTCGTTGGTATGCTGGAACACTAATTTTTTGATGTTGAAATCCTTTGCCACGTTGATAAGCATATAGATTTCATCTGCGCGATAGGAGTGGCAATGCACAATTACCTTACCGTCTAAAATATCAGCTAAGGTCTGAAGTCTTTCGCTATACACTGGGGGGGTGAGGGTATTTCCTTTGGTATTTTTTGCAGCGGCAAACGTTTCCCAAGCTTTCTTGTATTGAAGGGCCTCATTAAAGCCATTTCTTATCACTGCTTCCACTCCCATTCTGGATCGGGGTTGTATCCCATTTCCTCTGCCATGAACCCTAGTTGGGTTTTCTCCTAAAGCAAATTTGATGGTTCTGGGAGCATCTTGCATGATAATGTCTGCAGGGTCTTTAGCCCCCCATCGATGTTTTAGGGTGGCATTTTGACCTCCCACCACATTGGCTGATCCATGCATGGCATGAGAGACGGTGACTCCACCCGCCAAGGCCCTGTAAATCCCTATTTCAAAAGGATTGACAACGTCTTTCATTCGAACCTCTGAAGTGATAGGCGCAGAGGCTTCATTGACTACATCCAAGGCCACATGAGAGTGTGCATCGATGATGCCTGGCATGAGGTATTTGCCTGTGGCATCTATGGACTGTACCCCATTAGGTGCTGAAATATTTTTACCAATCTGGGTGATGATTCCATTTTGAACCAATACATCAGCAGATTCTAAATTGCCTTTGGTCACGGTGAGCACGGTAGCATTTTTGATTAAAACGCTTCCTTTTTGAACTTGGGCTTGGGAGAAATTACATCCCAGTCCAAAAAACGCTAAAAAAAGGTAAAATATCTTTTTCATAATTAGTTGATTTGGCTAGGTGAAGAAAGTGTGGCTTTGACTGGAAATGAACCCATTTGAGGCACGGATAAGTTACCTTCCATGGATTTCCCGTTGACTTCTCCTGATACAGTCACCGTAAAACTCATGCCTCCTGCTGCAATGTCAAATTCAAAACTCAAGTTCTTGCCTGTCAGCGTTACATTTTTGATGGGGGCACTTGCTTTTCCAGATCCTGTAGGATCGTCGTAGGTAATACTACCTCCCAACACACCATTTTCTTTCTTGATGGTTATTTCTCCTCCTGAACTTCCCGCGGGAGTTTCAGAAAGGTATTCCCATGTGCCTTCTACCGTAATTGCTGTATTTTCTGGTTTAGTAGAAGAATTAGGAGCTGAATTTGCTTTTTTCTTCACTTCATAGTCAAACACATAACCATCTACAATGACATGCTTGATTTGGGAAGATTCTTTAAACAAAGGTTCGGTAGCTAGGATGAGGTTGGCCAACTTTCCTTTTTCAAGGGTACCAGCAATTCTAGAAATGCCTAGGACGGAAGCAGGATTTGTAGTTAAAGCAGCCAGGACTGCCTTTTCACTTAATCCATTGGCAATCATGGTGGAAAGGGCTTTGTGTACGTCTGAAGCTTTGGTATCTAGGGTACTAAATCCAAAGGACACCCCTGCCTTTTCTAGGTTAGCAGCTTGCTTTAAAGAATTATCGTAAGCCTCTTTTACTCTGGTATATTGCGCCTTGGTGGCTTCGGTCACTCCTTCTTCTTTCTGAGATTTAATTGATTTATCGTCAGGAACTTGCAATTTTAACATTACCGATGTGCCGGAGTTTTTGATCAAATCAATGACCGAATCGTAATTTTCTAAGCCGGTTAGTATAAGCTTAAAACCCAATTCCTTTTGTAAGGAGATGGCTCTTCTGACTTCTAATTCCGAGTTGGCTGTGAAAAGAATAGGGAGTTGCCTTTGGACTACTGGTCCCATTGCCAGTTGCGTAGGGGTAGTTTGGGGGCGCTTTACCCCAGCAGCGGAGGCAAACATTTTTTCATGTTCCAAGGCTAGGGTGCTGTTTTGGTACACGTCTCTAAACTTGGCCATGACTCCAGCCACAGTGCCTGGATACATACCCCTAGAGCCTCTAAAATTTGCCGCCATAGCCACGTTAGCTTGTATGATGGCAATGGATTTGGGATCTCCTAAGCTTACTAAGGCTGTTTTTCCGGGTAACATACCTCCGTCTGGAATGATTTGTGTCATGGCAAATCCTACTTTTCTCCATTCGTCGACCTGGGTGCTGGTGTTGGAATAAAAATCAGTGGCCAACCTCCATGGAGTAATTCCTGCGAATTCATCTGGAGGATTGGAGGTGACAAGATCTTTAGGTCTTTCTGCTTCTTTAGGTTTGGAAATCCCAATATTACTTCCTCCATCTATGAATGCAGGGTATACATAAAGAGAATCTCCTGAGATAACCTGGGCATCTTTCGGTATGCTTAGTCCAACTCCGATTCCTGTTATAATTCCATCCTTAAATAGGACAGTAGCCTTGCTTCCAGGATCCCCTGGGGATTTGATGACAGTAGCATTGGTAATGGCAAAGGAACTGGTCACTCTACGTTTTCCACTTGGATCACTTTGTGCCCAACTTATCTGCATTACCCATCCAAAGATCATCATCGTGAGTATGGTGCTGAGAAAATAGTTCTTCATTCTTTCTTTTTTTAACTTCAACTCCCAAGCTACTATTTCTATTTTTAATTTTCACTATAGATTTTTAAATCTGTCTTTTTAAGGGATTAATGGCAAGGGATTAGGTTAAAATTCAGTTTACCTCCTTTAATCTTTCACTTTATAAATGGGAGAAATTAGGGTAGTTTTTATTTCCATTCCCTTCAAAAAAATCAAATAAGGTTTTAGTTGGTAAATCTTAAACATTCCAGCCTAGTGGCCGTTACTACATCTATGTCATTGCGATTAGAATTACCAAAAACAGAGCTACAAATTCCTCCAGGCTTAAAAGCTATTATCTTGGGTGGAGGCTGTTTTTGGTGTACAGAAGCAGTTTTTTCTCGTCTGATAGGAGTAAGCCAGGTCATTTCAGGATACTCGGGGGGGATAGTGGATCATCCCAGTTACCAACAAATTTGTACGGGTACCACAGGTCATGCCGAAGTGATCCTGGTTTATTATGATCCCCAGATAATTAGCCTTACCAGCCTGTTGGACGTGTTTTGGTCTACTCACGACCCAACTACCCTCAATAGACAAGGAGCAGATCATGGGCCACAATATCGATCTGTAATTTTTTATCTTGATGAAAGACAGGACCAGCATGTGCGTCAACATAAAAAAGCCTTAGACGCGTCTGGTAAGTTTTCTGCTCCTGTAGTAACTGAAATTTCCCCTTTTGCCAATTTTTATCCAGCTGAGGGATACCACCAGCAGTACTTCGAACGCCATAGAACACAAGCGTATTGTCAGTTTGTTATTCTTCCTAAGGTGGAAAAATTACATACCCTTTTTGCTGACAAGCTCAAAACTTAGGCACTAAAAATCCCAAATGGTTTTCAAAGCATTATCTAGAGCAATGAGGAAATTCCGTTGAAGATTTTAGACTTTTTAAGCCCACTTTTGATTAAAATGGCTAAATTTGAAGAATTTAACCATTTTTAAAACGCATGAAAAGAACAAGAGCTCAAGAATCTAGGGCAGCCATAGAACGCCTCTACATTACCATGCGTCATCTTTATAATAGGGGCAGCTATAAGCCCATGGGGGTTTCTGGGGAAGGATTGATCCAAGCACTCATGGTGCTTAGCCCGGAGATTTATGGAAGCCTCAGTGACTCCGAAAAAGTTGAATTGGATGGACTTCTTTATGTTATGGAGCGGCTCCCCAAGGGAATTGAGGAATGTAGGTACATCCGATTGATTAGTCGAGAAGGCTATGAAACTTCTCATTTAGAGCCCATTATTCCTGCTCGCAGAAAACGAAATTGTTATCGATTAGATGAGCAGATTATGTACGTAGAGATGACTCGGGGAAGATCAGACATCTACGATATTTTGACTCACCTCACGTTTTTGTACATAGAATCAAGAAAAATTTATCAAAATAGTTCAGATCCAAAGGGAAAGCTTTCAGCCAATTGGAAAATGCTGGAAGAGTTGGTGAGAAAAGAGCAGGCAGGGGAGGAGTTGGACGTAGAGAGTGCATCTTCCTACCTGAGTCATATTTTGGTTAGGACCTTTGAAGAGACCTTAGCAGCGGTCAAGAAATTCAAAAAAAGCAGCCATACGCATAGCCTTTTTTCTATTGTCTACCATTTGGGAAAACTTGCTTTAGAGGAAGCAAGCCAGGGTATGGATCGGGAAATTAGTTTTTCCGCAACCCTTAGAGAACGTATTGGCCACCACGTGTATGGAGAATTATGGGCCAATAGAATAAAAGAAACACTTTTACATAAAGGGCTTTTGCAAAGGCCGATTCACATCATTTCCGCCAACTTGCATAGTGTGCTCCATACTATTTATGCGCACCAAGCTCTTAGTGCTAAGAGTTTTGAAGAAATTGGACAGATTGCTACTGCAATTTCTATCAAATCCAAAACAAATGAGGGTAGGAGGATTCGAGAATATGCTGAAAAATATGGGTTTACTGACCTTCCTGACGAATCAGGTACCAACATAGGAGCGCAAATCATTGATACGGCAAAAATGGAAAAATCTTCCTTGATCCCAGGAGTACAACTGCCCAAGGAAAAGGAAAAATGTCCTGTTTTTGTGGTCATGGATTACGCTTTTGGAGAACAGGCGTACGAATGCTTTGATGAATTACTCAAACCCTTTGCGGTGGATGGCGTAAAATATCCCCTCAATGTAATGTCTACTTCCATCATGGGTAAGGCAGGTATTTTACATGGAGGTAAGGGGGATTTGATGGTTCCTACCGCCCATATTTTTGAAGGTACAGCGGATAACTATCCTTTTCGAAATGAATTGAAGAAATCAGATTTTAAAGGCTTTGGTTTGGGGGTTTACCAAGGCCCCATGATCACCGTGCTAGGTACCTCTCTTCAAAACAAGGACATCCTCACCTATTTTATGCAATCTTCTTGGAAGGCCATAGGTTTGGAAATGGAGGGAGCGCATTACCAAAAAGCCATACAGGCTGCTTCAAAAATTAGAGGGAACGTAAAATCTTCCATCAAAATTTTATACGCATACTATGCCTCCGATAATCCCTTAGAAACGGGAAGCACCCTTGCATCTGGAGCCTTGGGGATGGATGGGGTCAAACCCACCTATTTAATTACCTACAAAATCTTGGAAAAATTATTTACCAAGTAAAGCTTTATTTTCCTTCACTTTTAATAGCCAGATTTCAAAGGTGGAGGTCCATCAGGAACGATGCCTTTGTACACATAATCTCCTTTTTTGGCTTTAAATTCTGACTTTATTTCCTCTCTTAGCACTTCGTTTTGATAAAGATCAACCATGGTCATTGCCAGAGCTTTGGAGGCATAACCCATGCCTTTATGTCCAATAGACATGCCTGCTGAGGCCACTACGGCCCAAGAATGCCAAGGGGTACCCGTAGGTGCTACAGTAGCTCCCATACGAATGGTGGGTACCACCCAGCTGACGTCACCCACATCGGTACTTCCACCCATGCTATGTTCCTGCGTTTCTTCCATGGGTTTAATTTCAGAAATAACTCCCACTTGAGGCTTTCCATTTGCTTCTTGGATCTTTTTTGCAAATTCTTGTTCTTCAGGCGTGTAGGTGATTTTTCCTAAAGTTTCAATATTTTTTTGCATTACTTCTGAGCCTCTGCGATTGACCAAAATTTCGTGCACGCCTGATACCAAAATGACCTTATGGTCTACATTGGCCATAATTGCTGCTCCTGAAGCCATTTTTTCCACCTGCTTCCAGACCGGCAACAAGCCCTCTCTGCTTGTGTCTCGAACTCGAACCCACAACCTGCTGTAATCCGGCACCACGTTCACTACTTTTCCTCCATCTTGGATATGGTAATGGATTCGAACGGTAGGTTTGATGTGCTCTCTGTAGTAATTGATTCCTGAAGTGTAAAGCTCTAAAGCATCTGAGGCAGATCGACCGTTCCAAGGATCTCCTGAAGCATGAGCGGCTTGTCCAGAAAATTCCACAATAAAATCGACTAAGGCTAAACCTTTTTGTACCTCTGTTTTAGTTTCATCGGCAGGATGCCAATCCATCATCAAGTCCAGGTCATCCATGAGCCCTGCTCGAATCATCCAAAGTTTCCCAAAGTATTTCTCCTCGGCGAGGGTTCCATAAAACCGAATGGTCCCTTTTAATTTACCTGAGGCGATCAATTCTTTAATAGCTGCTGCAGCACCCAGGGAAGCTACGCCAAAAAGATTGTGTCCACATCCATGTCCTGGAGCTCCGGCATGAAGAGGACTTTTAAAAGGCACCTTGTTTTGTGAAAGTCCAGGAAGACCATCAAATTCCCCCATGATTCCGATAATAGGCTTTCCCGACCCGTACTCTGCAATAAACGCAGTTGGAATCTCTGCTACACCTCTGCTCACCTTAAATCCTAATTTTTCTGCGTAGGCAGATAAAGCGGCAGAGGATTGATTTTCTTGAAAAGCAATTTCTTCAAATGCCCAAATTTTATCGCTGAGTTCAGTCATTTCTGCAAATTTTGCATCTAGACTTTGTTGAACTTCTGTTTTTAAAGGATCTACTTTGGGATTATTTTTCTTTTGTCCAAGACCTGGCAGAGAAACCAAGAGCAGACCGGCATATGCGAAGAGGTGAATTTTTTTCATGACGATTTCTTTCAAGTAGTGAATGAAGGCATAAGATAGGTAGCCTTTTTTAAAAAAGCATGCAAATGTTGGATGTAAGGCAATTCATTTGACAAGAGCTGTAGATTAAAAATTCTACTCCATGAAAATCCTTATCTTGTTGTTTCATCTTTATATCTAAAGCATCGCCATGCATTTCCATTATTTTTCTGACTATGAGTCAATGAGTGAAAAGGGATTTGAACTCATCAAGGAAGAAATCGAAAGAAAACCAGACCTTTTGTTTTGTGTAGCCAGTGGGGGTTCACCTGCCGGTACATACCAGAAATTGGCAGCCCATCGTCAGGTACATCCCAACTTTGGCTCAGAACTTCGGGTAGTGAAATTAGACGAGTGGGGTGGGCTTGAAGCAGGTTCTGCTTTCACTTCTGAAGAAGATGTACAAGGTAAGTTTATCCGGCCTATGCAAATAAGTTCCGATCGATATTGGAGCGTAGATCCATTCACTTCTGATCCTGCGCTGGCCTGTCAAGACATGGAAGAAATAATTCAAAAGGAGGGGCCAGTGGATATCTGCATCTTAGGGATAGGAGTTAATGGACATATTGCTTTAAACGAACCAGGTGAGGAACTCCAATTGCCCTTTCATGTATGTTCCTTGGCAGAATCTACCTTGGCCAATGGAATGATAAAAACCTTGAAACAAGCCCCTTCTTTCGGAATGACCATGGGGATGAGATCCATTTTGCAATCTCAAATGATAATTCTTTTTATAGCAGGATCAGGCAAGAAACAGGCTTTTGAATATTTAAAAGAAGAGCAAGTTTCTACCCAATTCCCAGCTTCTTTTCTTTGGTTACATCCCAATGTGCAGGTTTTAGTTGATTCTGTGGTTATTTAGTTGTGTTTATTCGTGTTGAAATGCGAGTACTAGGGACCTCATGGGGTAAGTAAAAAAATAAAGTCTAGTCATTGCGGATAAGTTCCGATTTTCTACCTTTGCACCACTTCAAAAGTGAAGGGAAACGGAGTGGTAGTTCAGCTGGTTAGAATGCCTGCCTGTCACGCAGGAGGTCGCGGGTTCGAGTCCCGTCCATTCCGCACTTAAAATATAAAGAGTAACATTGGCTTTAAAGTCATCAGCTAGCCCAAATGTAAATTAGGGATGCTGGGAACAGTACTGGAGTGGTAGTTCAGCTGGTTAGAATGCCTGCCTGTCACGCAGGAGGTCGCGGGTTCGAGTCCCGTCCATTCCGCAAAAGTCCCTTTGAGAGAAGGGACTTTTTTTTTTGTGCATTTTTCATTTTTATGTAGATTTTTTGGCCTTCCAATCTACCTAGGGTAAGTGAGGTAAATACCCGAGACAATTCTTCTTGGATACAGACTATTGATTATCTTTGAACCGTAAAAGAACTAACCAATGGTATTAGAATTTGAAAAACCCATTGCAGATTTAGAGCAAAAACTTCAGGAGATGAAAGATTTGGCTAGAGGGAGAAACATCGACCTGAGTAAAGATATTAGCTCCTTGGAAGGAAAGATTTTGGCCTTAAAAAAAGAGACATTTGCCAACTTAACCCGTTGGCAACGAGTACAGTTGTCGAGGCATGCAGATAGGCCCTACGCCTTGGATTATATTTACGAGATCACCAACGATTTTATTGAACTTCATGGAGACCGTACCGTAAAGGACGATAAGGCCATGATAGGTGGATTGGGGGATATCGATGGGCGAACCGTCATGTTTATCGGGCAGCAGAAGGGAAGAAATACCAAGCAAAGACAAGAGCGAAATTTTGGAATGGCCAATCCCGAAGGCTATAGAAAGGCACTGAGGCTGATGAAGATGGCTGAGAAATTTGGTAAGCCTATAATTACCCTTATCGACACTCCTGGTGCTTTTCCGGGTATTGAGGCCGAAGAAAGAGGACAAGGAGAAGCCATAGCCCGCAATATCAAGGAGATGTTTACCCTCAAGGTACCCGTGATTTGTATTATTATCGGTGAAGGAGCTTCCGGTGGCGCCTTAGGCATTGCTATTGGTGACAGGGTGTTTATGCTTGAAAATACCTGGTATTCTGTGATTTCTCCAGAATCTTGCTCTTCCATACTTTGGAGATCCTGGGATTACAAAGAGCAAGCTGCAGAAGCCTTGAAACTTACCTCTACGGACATGAAATCCAATGGATTGGTAGATGATATCATTCCCGAACCTCTAGGAGGTGCTCACAAGGATATCAAAGAAATGTCCAAAACTATCAAAAAGGCAATTATCCAAGCGCTCAAAACCTTGGATAAGCAAAGTCCTGAGGAAAGAATTTCGCAACGCATCGACAAATTTTGCGTTATGGGTGTAGTGGTAGAGTAACTTCTATCTCTTGCTTAGCATTTTACAAGTTTAATTAAAGCAATCTTCTACAGGTTGCTTTAAATTTTTACCTAAGTCTGTTTAGAAATGGAAGTTTTTGCTCTCGATACGGGATATTTTAAGCTTGATGGAGGTGCGATGTTTGGAGTAGTTCCAAAATCCTTGTGGTCAAGAACTAACCCTGCTGATGAAAATAACTTATGCACCTGGGCCATGCGCTGCCTTCTTGTGGTAGAAGGAAATAGGGTAGTTTTGGTAGATACGGGGATAGGAGATAAGCAAGATTCTCGGTTTTTCTCCCACTATTACTTGCATGGAGATGATTCCTTGCAAAAGAGTCTTGCCAAGATAGGGGTTATCCCCAGTGACATTACCGACGTATTTTTGACCCATCTCCACTTCGATCATTGCGGTGGTGCCGTACGCTACGGTTCCCATGGACAGTATGAACTTTCTTTTCCCAATGCCAAGTACTGGTCCAATGCTTCTCATTGGGAATGGGCTACTAGGCCTAATCCCAGAGAGAAAGCCTCTTTTTTAGAGGAAAATATTCAACCCTTACAAGACCTTGGGGCCTTACATTTTGTGGATTTGGAACACAAATCTCTCTTTCTAGGCTTCGATGTTATTACCGTGGATGGGCATACAGAACAACAGATGCTTCCTAAACTCCGTTACAAGGATAAAACCTTGGTATTTATGGCGGATTTACTTCCCTCTGTAGGACATATTCCATTGCCCTATGTGATGGGTTACGATACCCGGCCCCTACTTACCTTACAAGAAAAGCAGGCATTTTTAGAAGAGGCAGCAAGAGAAAACTATGTTCTTTTTCTAGAACACGATCCTAATTATTCTTGTTGTACCGTCAAGATGACTGATAAAGGTGTACGACTGGATCAAACTTTCCAATTAGATGAGCTATAAATCAAGCCTAGGGATCGCCCTCTCAGGTGGGGGCATTAGAGGCATAGCCCACTTGGGCGTATTAAAGGCTTTTGACGAGTATGGAATATCTCCTAAGAAGGTTTCAGGAACTTCTGCGGGTGCTATTGTGGGCGCTTTGTATTGCCAGGGATACAGTCCAGAGGAAATCATGAAAATCATCCACGAAACCAATTATTTTCGCCTTTTGAGACCAGCGATTTCTTGGAAGGGGTTATTTAGAATAGAAACTCTTGTTGATGTTTTTAAAGATTTTTTTCCTCATAATTCTTTTTCAAAGCTCTCTATTCCCTGTCTGTGGCCGCCACTGATATAAGTTTAGGAGAGGTTGTCTATTTTGAAGAAGGAGAGATCATTCTTCCTATTTTGGCTTCATGCTGTATTCCTGGGATGTTTGAACCCATCGTGTACAATTCTAGGTATTTGGTTGATGGGGGAGTACTCAATAATTTACCTATTGAGCCTCTACAAAAAGATTGTGATCTACTGGTAGGTGTTAATTGCAATCACCTTCCTGCGGAAAAAGATATCAGAAATATCAAAAACCTCATTGAGCGGACGGTGATGATGACCATGAATTTCAATGTTTACAGCAGGATATCTTCCTGTGATTATTTTATTGAACCTCCTGGATTGGGAAAATTTGGCGTATTTGATATAAATAAAGCTCCTCAATTGTTTCAGGCGGGCTATGTAAGGGCTATGAACCTAATCGAACAAACTCCTGCCTTATTGGAATTACCTACACAAAACCCATTGACCGCTCCCCAGTCATGATGAAACTCCTTTCTCGATTTATTTTTTGGATAACGGGCTGGACGCTAGCCCCCAATTGGCCCGAAGGGGTAAAGAAGGCTGTTCTAATAGCCATTCCTCATACCTCCAATTGGGATATTTTGTATGCTAGATCTGCCTTCTACCTGATGGATATTCCCGTGCGATTTACCATAAAAAAAGAATCTATGGTTGGACCTGTAGGATGGTTGTTGAAAGGCTTAGGTGGTATATCGATCGATAGGCAACGTGTACCTGGAGGTGGCAAACAAACCTATACGGAGGCTATGATTCACATGCTAAATGCTCGCGAAGAATTGGTAGTTATGGTTACTCCAGAGGGAACAAGAAGTGCTGTAAAAAATTGGAAAACAGGATTTTATTATACTGCACTTGGAGCAAATGTTCCGATAGTGGTAGGGTACTTGGATTACCAAAAAAAGGTGGCAGGAATTGGTCCATGTATCTATCCCAATGGAGATATAGAAGCCCAAATTGAAGAGTTAAAAAGTTTTGGTAGGGGAATAGTACCCAAGCATCCAGAGAAGGGTATTATTTGAGCATCTCTGCATAGAGATTCATCCCCACTCCATACTGCCCAGAAAAATTTATTTTTTAGTCAGAGTCCTTTACGAGCCTAAATCCAACATTGGAAGTACCTGAATCTATGGCTTGACCTTGTCTTGCGGAAGGCCTATAATTTATGCAGTAATTGGAAGCGCATAAAAAAGAACCTCCTTTTATCACTCTCTCCTGGGCATATGGATTTGAAGGATTGTAGCAAGGACTCATTCCTTGATCTAAAGGTGCTGCGCTACCTTGTATTCTTGCATATTTCAATGCGTCATACCAGTCTGAGGTCAATTCCCAAACATTACCAATCAGATCATAGGTTCCGTAGGGGTTAGCCGGGTACGATTTTACAGGAGAAGTACCCAAAAAACCATCTTTTGCCAGGTTTTGAATTGGGAAATTTCCTTGGAATGTATTGGCTAGGTAAATTCCTTCTGGGGCAAATTCATTGCCCCAAGCAAATGTGCTCTCCTCTAATCCCCCTTTCGCTGCAAACTCCCACTCTTGTTCGGTAGGAAGGCGCATTCCTTTCCATTGGGCATAGGCTTCTGCATCTTCGAAGGCTATATGTACAACCGGATGATTTTCTCTTCCTTCAATCGAGCTATTTGGTCCTTCTGGATGCTTCCAATTTGCTCCTTGGACCCAAATCCACCAGAGAGACAGGTCTGTCAAGGGTACAGGTTGGGAAGGCGGTATAAAAACCAAAGATCCAGGTGCCAAATCACTTTCCTTTGGCTTGGGCGTGGAAGGGGGCAATTGCTCTTTAAGTTGCTCCCAATCGATTGGTTTTTCAGCTAGGGTGACGTAGCCCGTAGCCTCTACGAATTGCTGAAATTGAGCATTGGTGACTTCCGTTGCATCCATCCAAAACCCTTTTACCCTTACCTTTACTGCGGGCTTTTCGGGAGCATAGGCGTTTATTGCATTGCTTCCCACCACGACTTCTCCTCCCGGAATCCATACCATGCCTTTAGGCGTATTGTGTTTTAGAGAAGAAAATAGAAATTTTTTATCTTGGCTAGTTTCCTCAGTATAATGGGCCGCTTTTGTAGTACAAAAGACAATACAGCTGGCCACCACTCCCCAGAGGATAAAATGAGTCAAAATTTTCATATTGGAAATATACGTGGGTTTACTCCATCTTTCCAATAGCAATAGCTCTTGCAAATCCTACCTAGATGGCATCAATTTTAGATTGAACCTTATTTCTAAATTTATTGAATACTCTGGTTCTTTCCTTCTCTCCCGAAGCACTGAGTAAGGTAGATTTTTTAATCAAATGCTCCATGGTTTGAAACATGGACTCATTAAACGTGGGGTTTCTTGATCCTAAAAAATACAAAACGCTGTGGTTGAGGTAGGTGATTTTTGTGTCACCTATCTCCGCCATAATCGTATTGTCTCCTGAAATAATTTCATTCAAATACAAGGTAAAATCAGCACTATCGGACGTAGGCATTTGACCTAAAAGCGTTTTTTTTCCTTTCGTGGCCATTTTTTCAATATGATCAATAACATCCAGGACACTGGCATAAACTCGGGTGGTGACTTCTTTGCTTTCCATCCACCCCATTTCCTGGTATGATTCTATTTGCCTCAAGGTGGTATTGAGTGCATCCTTATTCCAAATTTCAGTGCTAGGGATATGGGTATAGGTGCGCACAATATTTTTGATATAATCCTCGTGGGAAAGGAGGTAATTTTTGTCCAAGCTGAATTTTTCTCTACCGAGTTCTTCGTTGGGAAAGATAGATTTCCACCAAAAAAAGAATTTAAAACTGGCCAATACCGGATGGTAAAAATGGTGGAAGGGGGAAAGCTCTTTAATTAAAAAATAAACGTGCCGTTTTTCATGTCCATTTAAAAATTTAAGCTCTTTAAATACATCTTCTAGCCAATTTTTCATCCCATCCTTTTGATATCTCTGAGGATTTCCATGAAAAAGAATGGCATTGGAATTCAAACTAAAAAACTCATCTAAAGATATCTTAAAGGTAGAGCAGATGCGATTGAGCTCTTCAAAATCAAGTAGTTTTTCGCCTCGTATTCTTCGGTAGGCACTGTCCAAACTAACCTGTAAGGCTTCGGAAACCTCAACTGCCAAGGAGGTGTACCCTGGAATGAATGGTTTCAATTTTTGAAAAAAATGGGCTTGTGTAATCATAAAATAAAAAATTAAGTGAATTAAAAAATTTTCTTAAATAAATTAAAAATTATTAAATAATAAAATAAAAGCAAAAAAATATAATCAAAATAATTTTTTTTTTATTATTATTGATATCCTTAAAGCCTAATGACCCGAATAATTATTTAAATCCAAGCCAGTTAATTGGGCTTATTTTTTTGAAATGTTAGCAAGTAATGCTTATCTAGAAAGTGGAGTAGGAAGGACTGCTAGGCTTTCTGCACCTGATTCACCTATAGATTGCACTGCAAAAAAATAATTGTCTTTGCTGTAGGGAAGGGTAATACTGCTTTGCTCAGTGTAAAACTTTTTTTCCCACATAGAGGAAGAGGTTTCCCGCATCAATACATAGTAGCCCTTCGCTTTTCCATGTATTGGAGCTTTCCAAGTTAATGAAGTAGTGTTGCTTAGGCCCCGCACATCGATTCGAACTTCCTGAGGCATCCCAGGAGCATGGGCTAGGGAAGCAGCGGATACCAAATTTACTGCTGCTACTTTCCTGAGGTATTCAAAATCCATGAATTCGGGCAAATCCCCGTATTGAACCCCATTCTCTACACGAACATTTTCGTGTTGATGAATAAAGTTTTCATTCATTTCCGACATGCGTACTGCCGTAAATCCATTTTTCATGAAGGGAGTTTGGTCGCCTCCACGGAGAAATCGGTCATTTCTGTAGATCAATTTCACTTCCATGTGATCTACATAGCGCTCGCCAACTTCCTTGATATAGCGGGCAAGTTGCCGAGATGGGCTGTCATTATCGGAATTGATGGATCTGCGGATAGTCGCTCCTCGCTCGTCTTCGGCTAGTGGAATGGTTTCTGAAAAAACGCGCATGACCGTATTGTTACTGATGTTGGTTTCGGAAGAGTTGCTATTTCCGACAATATCATTGTTGAGAACCGCTTCAATTTTCCAAGACATTTCTTTTGCCTTGTCAGCAAGGTAGGTAGCCCCTTTAAGGCCTTGCTCTTCTCCTGTAAATACTACAAAAACCAAGGTGGCGGGTAACTCAGTTTGAGAAAGGATACGCGCAAGTTCCAGAACCAAAGCCACCCCGCTGCCATCGTCATTGGCTCCTGGAGATGAACCGGTGGCATCCATGACATCCTTATTTCTGGAATCCAAATGGCCTGAAACAATAATGATGCGGGGGTCATTGGGGTTGGTTCCTGGTAGTTTGGCAACTACATTGGCAACTTGTGCATCGGCCACAATTCTTCTCCCGTCTTCGGGAATGATAAAGGTTTCGATGGCGGCGGTTAATCTTCCCTGAGATCGTGATGAAAACTCCATAAATTTAGCCTTCACGTAGTTTTGAGCGCCAATCATGCCCTCTTTATCTCCTGATTTAGAGTATGTCTAGTTTTAAAGGATGCCAGCGCTCTAACATAGTTCTCCAAGCTATCGGAAGAAATTTGCTGGACCAATTGCTCGATTTTGGGATTTCTTTGGACAACATGCTGTCCAAAACCAGGTAGGGTAATAATAAATGCAAAAAGAAGAAGGAATTGCAGTCTCATGGTATAGGTCTTATCTATAGTTCATCTTAAATTTAGTTCGGATTTACCAAACACCACTTTATTTTACATGAATACCTTTCCATTACCGTCCAAAGGTGAATATCCTCCCTTTTACGAAACGTATATTTCCCTGCTGAAAGACTCTCATTTTTCAAACCTTGTTCATTCTCAAACGAAAGAATTAAAGGATTTTTATGCCTCCAAGCCCTCCGGTTGGGAGGATACCCCATATGCCCCGGGCAAGTGGAGTCCAAAGGAATTGCTTGGCCACTTGATTGATACCGAACGGATCATGACTTTTCGTGCCCTTTGCATTGCTAGAGGGGATAAAAACTCCTTTCCTGGATTTGACCAAGACCCCTACGTGCAGCAAGGACAATTTAATGCCGTGCCGCTAGACTTATTGCTTACCGATTTTGTCAACCAGCGCCAAGCTGTTCTCAGTCTAATACAAACACTACCCGAGGATTCTTTTGAGGAAATAGGCTCTGCCAATGGAAATCTCATGAGTGCTAGGGCATTGTTTTGGATCATTCCTGGGCATTTTATGCATCATTTTAACGTGCTACAAGAAAGGTATTAGGTGGCTGGCTTATTTTGGTCCTCTAACTTTTCTGTGATGAAATTCTTGAGCCATTTCTGTAATTTTTTATTTACCTAACTAAAAAATTGCGTTATTTCCTTTTCTAAATTAACATAAAATCACATGAGACATTTACTCTTAAGTTTGGCCGTTTTGGCTTGTATGCAACCTGTTTTTGCCCAGACTACCAGAAAGATAGAGGTGGAATCAAAAGTTGAATCTGCCTCTGAAGTAATGATCAAAGGGAAGCGAGTGCCTTACAAAGCTACTGCTGGAACCCAACCGGTATGGGACGATACAGGGGAGCCAATTGCCTCTCTTTTTTACACCTACTACGAACGTTCGGATGTAACTGATCGAAGCAAGAGACCCTTGGTGATCAGTTTCAATGGTGGGCCAGGATCTGCCTCCATCTGGATGCACTTGGCCTATACCGGCCCTGTGGTGCTAAATATTGACGAGGAAGGCTATCCGGTCCAACCCTATGGAACCAAAGCCAATCCCCATTCTATTCTCGATGTGGCAGACATTGTCTATGTGGATCCAGTTAATACGGGATATTCTAGAATTGTGAAGGAGGATACCCCTCGATCTACTTTTTTTGGAATCAATGCAGACATCAAATACCTAGCAGATTGGGTAAATACCTTCGTGACCCGACAAAATCGCTGGGCTTCTCCAAAATACCTCATTGGGGAAAGCTATGGTACCACACGGGTAGCAGGACTTGTGGCTCAGTTGCAGAATTCCCATTGGATGTATTTCAACGGGGTAATCCTAGTGTCTCCTACAGACATGGGGATCTTGCGTGATGGGCCTGTGAAAATGGCGAACTATTGGCCCTACTATGCAGCTACAGCCTGGTATCATAAAGCATTACCTGCAGAATTGCAAGCCAAGGACTTGGATGAGATCTTAGCCATCGTAGAACCTATGGCGCTAAATGAGATTCTGCCAGCCATGGCTAAAGGAGGACTCCTTTCTGCATCGGAACGCGATGCTATCGCTACGAAAATGGCTTACTATTCAGGCTTGAGTAAGGAATCCATTCTTCAACATAACCTGATGGTTCCTACCAGCTTCTTTTGGAAAGAGCTCCTACGAGAAAGAGATGGCATGACCGTAGGTCGATTGGATAGCCGTTACAAAGGATTTGACCGCATGGAAGCTGGGGATAGGTACGACTATGATCCTGCTTTGACCAGCTGGAATCATGCTTTTGCGCCAGCGTTTAATTTGTACGCCAAGAATGTACTCAAATACAATACAGACTTGACCTACAACCTTTTTGGTCCAGTAAATCCATGGGACCGTAGCAATGAAAATACGGCGAATGATCTAGGCACGGCCATGAGGCAAAATCCTTACTTGCATTTGATGGTACAGTCTGGATATTTCGATGGGGGCACGGACTATTTCAACGCGAAGTATAGCACCTGGCATATCGATCCCAACGGAAAAATGAAAGATAGAATAGATTTTAAGGGATATCGTTCTGGGCACATGATGTATTTGCGTGCCGAAGACTTGGCTAGCTCCAACGAAGATATTCGCCAGTTTATCCAGAAATCTGCAGTGGCTCCCGGAGAGTCAGCGAAGTACAAGTAAGCCTCCCATTTGACTAAAAAAAAGGGTCCTGACAATTCAGGGCCCTTTTTAGTTAGGGGATTGCCAGTTCGGAAAACTCCGGAAAAGAGTGGATTTCTTCTTTAATCCCCAAACTTTTGCCCAACAGGTGGAATACATCGGCAAGGCTTTTGCCTTCTCGTCGCAACTCTCGGATGGAAAATGCTCCTGCTGATTTGGAGAGTTTACTCTGATCAGGACCTTTGAGTAGGGAGTGGTGGTAAAAAGTGGTTTTTGCAAAGTCTTGCCTGCCTAAAATTCGAGCAAGGTCGAGTTGGGCTAGGGTAGAGGGAAACAAATCCTGTCCTCGTACAATCAGGTCTACCTCAAAATGTAGGTCATCAATCAAAGAAGCTAGGTGGTAAGCAGGTAGCCGGTCTTTTTTACGCACCACATAACAGCTAGTTTTTGCGGGAAGCAAGCTGTTTTTCCGTAGATCAGGATAGGAGATATAGTCTAGGAAATCAGCGTCCAAGGTATTTACTCTCCATGCGCTTTCTTCCTTATCTAAGGAAAATCTTTTGTCGATGCAGTTCCCCAGGTAAATTCCATTGGGGTGGAGCTGGAAGATTTGACTTCTACTGCAGGTACAGGAAAATACCTGCTTGGTCTCCTGAAGATCCTTTAAAGTAGCCTCGTATTGAGGTAATCGTTTCAACTGCGACCACTCTTGCTCAAATTCTTCCAATGATTTAGGACCTTCGTCTACCTCTATTTCTAAAAAACTCAAGGTGTCAAAGATGTCTTGCACATACTCGGGCCTATACCTTTCCCTGTCTAAATCATCAATTCTTAACAAGAGTTTGGTTTCGTGGCGCTTTGCCAAAATCTTAGTGAGTAGAAAAGAATAGGCATTTCCCAAATGAAGGAAGCCACTAGGAGTGGGGGCAATGCGCGTTCGAATAAACTTCATGATTCAAAGGTAATTTTAATCCTTGCCAAAATAAATGCACCTAGGTTCTGAACTTAATTTTCTTTAACATTTTGGATGGTACGACTTGTACTGAAGTGACTACTTTTGTTGGTAGATGAGAACGTATTGGTTTTTGCTTTTTTTCCTATTCCAACTGCTAGAGGTATACGGTCAAAGAAAATACAGTGGCAATGTTGTAGATGCTTGGGACAAAAAATACTTAGACGGTATAGAAGTGCTCAGTTCTCGCAAGGAAAAATCGATCACTAATGCTCGAGGGTATTTTTCCATTGATGCACTAATGGGCGATACCCTTACCTTTTCATTTTCTGGTTTTTTAGATAAAAAAGTAATCGTGGCAGAAGAGACTTTTCTTTTTGTAGAGCTCCAAGATCGAGCTCGATTGCTACCTACTTTTCAGGTTGATGCAGAGCCCTTTCGATTTAGGTTTAAAGATGGAAAACTTAGTTTGGTAGAAGAAGAGGAGAAATCTACTTCTACTTTAAGCCAGCAATTGGGTGCTGGGGTATTGGATTCAAGTTCCCCTCAACCTGGAATAGGCATTTATGGTCCCATAAGCTATTTTACGAAAAGAAATAGGCAACTCAGGGCTTACGAAAAAAGAATGGAATGGGAAAGGAGGAGAAGTGGCTATTTAGAAATTATTGATTCCGATTCCCTTAGAACTTCTTGGATGAGGACTTATGGGCTAGATAGAAGCAAGTGGGATGAATTACTTCTTAAATTCAATGCAAAAAATGCCGAAAATGAGTTTTTAGATTGGTCCAAGGAACAAGTTCTTGTGGCCTTGGAGGAATTTTTAAGATCTGAATTGTCTCCAGATTTTTAATTTTTTCTTTTGAAAGACCAGGTTATGTAAAATCTGGCGACTTCCTCCTCTTGGGTGTTTTTGCCTATGGAAACTAGGGTGAGCGCTTTAGACTCTCCTGCCTGTAAAGAATCTATCAAATCAAAAACTTCTTTGCCTTGCAGGCAGGAAAAGGTAATACGGGTATTCGCTTTTTTACTGTATTCGGCCTTAAAATCTACGACCAACATGCTAAAGGCTCCTCTTCCTGCCAAAGCCATTTGCCCCAAGGCTCCCGTACTCAACTCTGCAGCGCCGGCAAGTGCAGCGAAATAAATAGACTTGAAGGGATTTTGCGTTCTCCACGCGTAAGGAATCTGCACTTCACAGGATGTATCATCCAGCTTTTGCATACGGATTTTCCAAAATAAGACAGACGGAAGCTTGAATAACATGGCCCACCAAAAGATAAAGGGGTTCATCATTTTATTTTGATAAGCCAAGGCTGCTGATGTCGGACTCATTTTATTTTGCATTTGGATTAAGAAAAAAAGAATCTTTGAATTTTATCCTAAAATTCAACAATAATAAAGTTCTTTTAGTACATTTAGAATAACCACCCCAAGAAAACCTTCCTATGAAAAAGTTAGCAACTTTATTTTTCGTTGTATATGCTTTATCTTCTTGTTCGATAGTTCCACTAACGGGAAGAAGTCAACTGGCCATTTTTACTACCCAAGATTTGATGCCATTGGTAAAAGATGAGTATAAAGAAACCTTGTCAAGTGGTAAGGTATTGACGTCCACCAAAGAAGGCAAACAAATTGTGAAAGTTGGTAATAGGATGGCCGAAGCAGTGGAGACCTATTTGATGGAGCAAGGGTATGATTCCTTAGTTAACGAACTTGACTGGGAGTTTAATTTACTTGAGGACGAGGAAGTGAACGCCTGGTGTATGCCTGGAGGGAAGGTGGCATTTTATACTGGAATTTTACCTTATACCAAGGATGAAACAGGCATTGCAGTAATTATGGGCCATGAATTGGCTCATGCAGTAGCCAATCATGCGGGAGAAAGAATGTCACAAGAAATACTGATGGAACTTGGGGTAGGTACACTTGATCTTGCCATGGGCCAAGACCCTACCCTTACCCAAGAAATTTTACTTCTCTCTGTTGGAATTGCCTCTGACCTCAAATTGCTTAGTTTTTCTAGGAAACATGAATTAGAAGCAGATCGAATGGGTTTGATTTTTATGGCTATGGCGGGCTATGACCCCAGAGAAGCTCCATTATTTTGGGGGAGGATGTCCGAAGACGAAGGTGATGACGGATTGACATTTTTGTCTACTCACCCTAGTCACACAAAAAGAATGGAACGGCTAAATTCTTTACTTCCTGAAGCTTTAGAAATTTATGAACAAAGAAAAGGTTCTAATTAAAATTTGAAAGCAGTAAAAAATTTTAGCTAAAAGACTGGGATATGGTCTATGCATTTTTGTCTTAGCGTGTATTGAAGCCACGCAACTTGATTTGGGTAAGCTTTCTTTTCGTATCTAGGGGAAAATCTCCCCGCATCATCCATTCGTAGTATCCTGGCTCATCTTTGAGGGCTTGTTCTATGGTTTTGCCTTTGTGCTTTCCGAAATTGAAGATTTCTTGACCTTGGGAATTAAATACAAATCTCCCCGCAAGATCCACCATGCGTTCATTTACCAACTGGTGAATTTTTTTCATATTATTTTCAAAAGAACCCAAGACATTTCCTTGCATGTCTTCAACCAATTCTCCTTGGTAGCGGGCAATTTGGGCACGGAAAACATCCACCGTAGCTAAGGTGTCTGCTTCAGCACTATGGGCGTTTTCTAATTTTCTGCCGCAATAAAACTTGTATGCGGCACTTAGGGTCCTTTTTTCCATCAAATGGAAAATTTTTTGTGCATCAATCAGATTTCTTTTATCCAGATCAAAATCAATTCCCGAACGTAAAAACTCCTCCACAAGCAAAGGAATATCGTACTTAAGCACGTTAAATCCCCCCAAATCTGCGTTTCCTATAAATTGTACTACCTCTTGAGCAAGATCTTTAAATAAAGGTTCATGCTTGATGTCCTTGTCGTAAATGCCGTGAATCAAGGAAGCTTCTAAGGGAATCGGAATACCTGGATTGATCCTCCTGGTATATAGCTGCTGCCCCCCATCGGGCATTAGTTTTACTATGGAAATCTCCACTATGCGGTCAGTAGCCACATTGGTACCCGTAGCTTCTAGATCAAAAAAAGCAAGGGTATTCTTTAGGTTAAGGTGCATAGGAATTAAATTTTTCTTTTAGGGGTTGAAGATCCATATTGTCGTAATTGCCCGAGCTCATGAGTAGCAGGTTGGTACCTGCATAGTCTTGAGCGAGTAAGAATTCGCTCAAGGCGGTACTATCTGTAAATAGAAGTAAATCTTTTCTTTGGAAGCCTTCCCGTAGCATCTCTTCCGACATCAACTCCAATTTTTTCAATGCCACTGCATGGGGATTCAGGTAAATGAGCGCAGTGTCTGCAGCATCCATGCTTTGGGCATAGTTGGGCAGGAATGCTTTGTTTAGAGAAGAATAGGTATGTAGTTCCTGTACAGCTATCAGTCTTCTGGATGGAAATTGCTTTTTTACGGCCTCTACGGTTGCTTTTAATTTGGAGGGTGCATGAGCAAAATCTCGAAAGAGAGTTCCTGTAGGATGGGAGGCCAACACTTCCTGACGCTTGGATGCCCCTTTGAAACTTGAAATGGATGCATAAAATTGGCTTCGGGATAGGCCTAATGCTTCACAAACCAGCATGGCTCCCTGAAGATTTTGAAGGTTGTGGTCCCCAAAAACACTGATAGGTAGAGCTCCATCTGGAGTTATTAAAGCCGTTTTTCCCTCCACAATCCTAGCTGGATGAGCACCGTAAGGAATTTTCTGACCTTTAGACAACGTTTTCTTTGCTACCGAATCCACCAAGGGATCTGCACTGCAATAGATTAATTCCCCATCCTCCGGTGTCCTGTCCATCAATTGGGAAAACTGAGCCACATATTCCTCAAAATCTGGAAACACATTGAAATGGTCCCAGGCGATCCCACTGACCAGGAGAAGGTCATGGCGGTAATGGAAAAATTTAGGGGTACGGTCGATAGGTGAAGTCAAGTATTCATCACCTTCTATAATCATGACAGGGGCATCTGAAAGTTGCACCATCAAGTCAAATCCTTCTATTTGAGCGCCGACCAAGTAGTCCATGGCCATTCCTTGATCTTTCAACACGTGCAAAATCATCGACGTGATGGTCGTCTTACCGTGAGACCCAGCTATCACCACTCTTTTTTTGGATTGGCTCTGGTTGTATATAAACTCGGGGAAAGAATAGACTGGAAGTCCCAGTTCTTGGGCTTTTAAGAGTTCAGGGTTGTCAATACGCGCATGCATTCCTAAAAGTATTCCGTCCAAGCCTGCATGTATTTTTTCTTGAAACCAACCCATTTTTTCAGGTAGTATGTCGGCCTGTTGAAGTCTGGCACGTGAAGGTTCGTAGATTTCATCGTCACTTCCCGTGACATATTCTCCTTTTTTGACCAAAGCTAGGGCTAGGTTATGCATTACAGCGCCACCAATGGCTATGAAATGGTATCTTTTCATGAACGTGAGCAACTAAGGTACTTTGCTTCAAACTTAATCATAAAAATTTGCTGCAGACTTACCCCATAGGGATAAGTTTTTTCTTTTTAAAAATTTCAAAACTGGTACGAATGAAGAACCTATCTAGAGTAATAAAAAGAGCTTTTTTTCGTTATATCGTAGGGAGGAAATGGTGCTAAAATGTAAATCAAGACGTGTTGATAACTATTGGAAAAATTGTGTAAAACTCTTCCCCAAATGCAGGTAATTTTGATTCATGTCCGATAACACCCCATCCACCCGAGGCTACAGAAAAAAGCCATCTTTTGATTCCCCAACCAATTTTTTAGGAAAAGTTCCTCCCCAGGCTACTGACTTGGAGGAAGCCGTACTTGGGGCATTGATGTTAGAAAAAGATGCCCTCACCTCGGTGATAGATATTTTAAAAGTAGAAAGCTTTTACAAGGAAGGACACAAGGCAATTTTTCAGGCCATTCTTGACCTATTTACAGAAAGCCAACCCATTGACTTATTGACGGTAACCACCCAACTTAGGAAAAATGGGACCTTAGAAATAGCTGGTGGAGCATTTTACATTACCGAGTTGACCTCCAAGGTGTCTTCTGCGGCCAATATAGAATTTCATGCGCGAATTATCACTGAGCAATCCATCAAGCGGGAGCTGATTCAAATAGCCTCAGAAATACAACGAGATGCCTTTGAGGAAACCACCGACGTCTTTGAACTTTTGGATGGAATGGAGCAGTCTCTTTTTGAAATCTCAGAAAAGAATATTCGTAAGAATTATTCCGACATGAGATCCATCATGCGGGAAGCCATCCAAGAGTTGGAGGTAAGGAAAAATCAAAAAGATGGGCTAACAGGGGTGCCTTCTGGATTTACAGCGCTGGATCGTGTTACCTCAGGATGGCAAAAATCAGATTTGATTATTATTGCAGCCAGGCCTGCCATGGGAAAAACTGCTTTTGTTCTTTCCGTACTGCGAAATGCAGCCGTAGACCACAATCGCCCAGTAGCCATTTTTTCCTTGGAGATGTCGTCCATTCAATTGGTGAATAGATTGATCTCCTCGGAGGCAGAGTTGGATGCAGAGAAAATTAAAAAAGGTACTCTTGCTGACCACGAGTGGGCGCAATTGGTACACAAAACCTCTCGACTTTCCAAGGCTCCCTTATTTGTAGACGATACGCCTGCCTTGTCCATTTTGGAACTTCGGGCCAAATGCAGAAAACTAAAAGCGCAACACGATATTCAAATGGTTGTGGTAGATTACCTGCAATTGATGTCTGGCGATGCCAAGGGTTCTTTTGGTGGTAATAGGGAACAAGAGATTGCTAGCATTTCTAGGGCATTGAAAAAGATTGCCAAGGAATTAAGTATTCCGGTCATTGCACTTTCTCAACTTTCGCGTGCGGTGGAAACACGTGGAGGAGATAAAAGACCCCAGCTTTCTGATTTGAGAGAATCAGGAGCCATAGAGCAAGATGCGGATTTGGTCATGTTTTTATACCGTCCCGAATACTATGGAATTACAGAAGATGAAGGAGGAGCTTCCACAGCTGGTGTGGGAGAGGTGATAGTCGCCAAGCATAGAAATGGATCTTTGGATACCGTCAAATTGAGATTTATCGGTAGATACACCAAGTTTACTGACCTAGACATGGGAATGGGATATCCTACTTCCGCATCAGCAGGAGTATCCTACGCACATAAGTTTACTTCTAGTGCTTCTGGAATGTCTACTTTCGAAAAGGATCAAACCATCAACCTGCCCAGTAAAGCCAACGAAGAAGATACCGATGCTTCCTTCTTGGGTGACAATGAACCGGCCCCATTTTAAGAATTCATGAAAGGAATTCTATTAAATCCTTCTCAACCCTCTAAAATCCAGTACACGGAAGTGGCAAGACCTGTCTGTAAACCAGACGAGGTTTTGGTGCGAATTAAGGCTGCTGCGCTCAATCATAGAGACGAATGGTGCAGGCAAGGATTGTACCCCAACCTTAGGGAGGGTATTGTCCTAGGTTCTGATGGGGCAGGTGTAGTAGAGGAAATTGGTTCAGAAGTGAATACAAGCTTCCTAGAAAAGGAGGTTATTATTAATCCTGCACTACATTGGGGCTCCAACCCACGGGCTCAGGGGGCAGAGTTTGAAATTTTAGGAATGCCTAGAAACGGGACTTTGGCTGAATTTGTTGCTATTCCTGTAGATAGAATCCATGCCAAACCCATTCATTTTTCCTGGGAAGAAGCCGCAGCTTTTCCCCTAGCAGCCCTAACTGCCTATAGGGCGGTGGTGGTCCAAGGGGGTGTTACTTCCAAAGACAAAGTTTTGGTGACGGGGATTGGAGGTGGAGTAGCCCTTTTTGCCTTACACATCGCACATGCTTTAGGAGCTACGGTACTGGTCAATAGTAGTTCTGAAGATAAATTGGCGCAAGCAAAAAAGCTTGGAGCCTCTTTCGGTTTTAATTACACGAAGCCCTCTTGGACTACTGACTTGCTTCAGCAAACAGGAGGAGTAGATGTGGTCATAGACGGCACCTCTGGAGATACGCTTTCTTCCTTGATGTCGGTAGCGTCGCCAGGGGCAAGATTAGTTTTTTATGGAGCTACCCGTGGCAACCCTCCTCAATTGGAAGCTAGAAAACTCTTTTGGAATCAACTCCAACTTATTGGATCTACTATGGGCTCGGATACGGATTTTATTCGCGTTTTAGAGTTGTTTACTTCAGCTAGCCTCAGGCCTACGATAGACCAAGTTTTCTCCCTAGCGGATGCTGAACATGCTTTTGATCGCATGAAAAAGGGTGAGCAATTTGGAAAGATTATTTTGGTACCTTGAAATCTATTCTAAATCGGTTTCAAAAAGTAAATTTTGGTATGCATTAGTTAACTCTCTTTTTGTTTTTTCCTCCTTTAACACCGATGCCAATGCTATGCCAGACTTTAGGGTTTGCTTTGCTTTATCCATCAGCTCTTCTTCGCTAAAAAACTGAGCGGCAGGGAAATAGGTAGGAAGATAGTTGGGAAAAGTCTTTAGCAAATAGTCAAAAAGATAAGCCGCTTTAGGCTTGTCCAATTCACGATACTCTAGCGCCAGAGCATAAAAATTGAATGGATTTTCGGGTTCCTCCAACGTAAAAGCCAGTAAGGTGGAGATGCGATCCAAATTGCTCATCAATAGTTTTTTTAATTAAGGATAGCCTGTTATTTTCACGCAAAATAAATCTAAATAACCTAATTCTAAACCAATGAAGATTCTTGTTTGTATCACTCACGTGCCCGATACGACTTCTAAGATTCAATTTACTGCCAACAATACCAAGTTGGATACCGCCGGGGTGCAGTTTATCATCGGACCCTACGATGATTATGCTTTGGCCAGGGCTGTAGAGCTTAGAGATGAGACAGGGGGGACACTCACTGCTGTAAACGTAGGCGAGGCAGAAACAGAGCCCACACTACGCAAGGCATTAGCCATTGGGGCAGACGATGCCATTCGTGTCAATTCATTTCCCAAGGACAGTTATTTCGTTGCCAAGCAACTAGCACATATTGCCAAGGAAGGCAGCTACGACCTTATTTTGATGGGTAGGGAATCTATTGATTTTAATGGAGGAATGGTTCATGGGATGGTTGGAGAGCTACTTGGCATTCCTTCTTTTTCTCCCGTGATGAAATTGGATGTGGAAGGCAAGCGAGTTTCCATGGCTAGAGAAATAGAAGGGGGAAAGGAATATGTAGAAGCTCAACTCCCTCTTGTTGCAGGCTGTCAAGAACCCATAGCCGAATGGAAAATTCCAAATATGCGCGGTATCATGTCGGCAAGAACAAAGCCCTTGACTGTAGTAGAGCCTGTTTCTCAAGAAACACAGGCAGAAGCGGCAAGCTTTCAATTGCCAGCAGCCAAAGGATCTGTCAAATTAATTGACAAAGATCAGGTGGGAGAATTGGTAAGACTCCTTAAAGTAGAAGCAAAAGTGCTTTGATTTTTTTGTAATTTAATCCTAATAGATAACACATGGCAATCTTAGTATATCTCGAACAAGCAGCTGGAAAAGTAAAATCAACCAGTTTAGAGGCAGTTTCGTTTGCAAAAGCCCTAGCTCAGAAAACAGGCGAAGGGGAAGTAGTGGCTTTGGCTTTAGGAACTATGGACGCTTCAGAATTGGCAAAAGTAGGAAAAGCCGGGGCAAGTAAAGTACTCTATGCCTCGGATCCACGACTCACGGAAGGAGTGATCCAAGCCCATGCAAGTGCCACAGCACAAGCCTTTAAGTCTTTGGGAGCCAAAACCTTGGTTCTCGCCAAATCTTCTTTGGGAGATGCCGTATCCGCTAGATTAGCTATAAAATTGGATGCTGCCTTAGTTTCCAATGTGGTTGAACTACCTGATTTATCTTCAGGCTATGTAGTAAAAAGAAGCATTTACACTGGAAAAGCCTTTGCTTTTACTCCTGTAGCCAAGGAAAATAAGATTTTAGCTATCAAGAAAAACGCCATTGAATTGTCAAAGGAGGGTGTTGATGCTTCCGTTGAATCTTGTAGTGTTTCCCTGACAGATGTTGATTTTGCGAGCAAAATTACCTCTACCGAAAGGGCTTCTGGCCAAATTTTATTGCCTGAGGCAGACGTAGTAGTCTCTGGAGGCAGAGGGATGAAAGGTCCTGAAAACTGGGGGATGCTAGAAGAATTGGCTTCTACACTTGGAGCCGCTACAGGTTGTTCTAAGCCCGTGTCCGATATCGGATGGAGGCCACATCATGAGCACGTCGGGCAAACTGGAGTAAAAGTGGCTCCTTCCTTATACGTCGCGGTTGGAATTTCGGGAGCGATTCAACATCTTGCAGGAGTCAATTCTTCAAAGTGTATCGTGGTGATCAATAAGGATCCAGAAGCACCTTTTTTCAAGGCAGCAGACTATGGAATCGTTGGTGACGCTTTTGAAGTAATTCCAAAGCTGACAGCTGCCTTAAAGGCTCAATAAATCTAATCGTGGAACAATTGGTAGAACTTGAAATTCTTGGCCTCTCGTCCAATCATTCCCAATCCGGGTCATTTACCCTGGTGATGGGTGAAGTGGGTGGTATTCGGCGCTTACCCATTGTAATCGGAATGTTTGAAGCCCAAGCCATAGCGATTGAAATCGAGAAGATTGTTCCCAATCGTCCCATGACCCATGATTTATTCAAATCATTTTCTGATAGTTTTAATTTCCAGGTAGAGAAAGTAGTAATATCTGAAATGAAAGAAGGGGTATTTTACGCAAAAATACACTGCAAGAATACCAGTACTGTGGTAGAGATTGACAGTCGCCCCTCCGATGCCATAGCCATTGCTGTTCGATTTGGAGCCTCCATTTTCTGCTCTGAAAAAGTCATGTCAGAAGCGGGAATAGAATTTACAGAAGAGGATGCCGATGAGGAGGTGAAAAAGCCTACCAAATCGGCTTCTCCCAAGGCGTCGGCTTCCAAAGAGAGCTCGCTGAAAGATTTCAGCTTAGATAAGTTGAATACGTTGTTAGAAAAGGCTATTGCAAACGAAGATTACGAGAAAGCTGCCAGGATTCGAGACGAAATAAACAAGAGAAATTAACTCCTAAACCCTGAAATTTTTTCAGGGTTTTTTTCTTGCCAAAGATTGGTCTATTTTTAGCAAGTCGTTTCACCTTCACTCCATGGAATACTTCAGAGGCACATTCGGAATTCTTGTCATCATACTGTTTGCTTTCCTATTCTCGTCTAACCGCAAACGCATAGATTGGAGGTTAGTTGCTATTGGTATTTCTTTACAACTTGTATTTGGAATTTTGATTACTCAAGTAGGATTTGTTAAAGTAGGTTTTCAATTCTTTTCTGAAGGTTTTGTCAAGTTTTTAAGTTTTAGTGAAGCAGGAGCTAAGTTTATTTTTGGAGACTTAGCAGGAACTAATTTTGGGTTTATTTTTGCTTTTAAGGTGCTCCCTACTATTATTTTCTTCTCTACCGTATCGGCAGGGCTTTACTACTTAGGAATCTTACAAAAAATAGTATACGTGATCGCTTGGGTAATGGCCCGAACCATGCGACTATCTGGTCCGGAGTCCTTGTCTGCGGCGGGAAATATTTTTTTAGGACAAACCGAAGCCCCTTTATTGGTTAGGCCATTTATTCCCCAAATGAGTAAATCCGAATTGATGTGTTTGATGACGGGAGGGATGGCTACCTTGGCTGGTGGGGTACTGGCAGGCTATGTATCTTTTTTGGGTGGAGACAGTCTGGAGGAGCAAAGTAAGTTTGCTGCGTACCTCCTGGGTGCCAGTATCATGAATGCTCCAGGGGCAATTGTGCTTTCCAAAATCATAATTCCTGAGACTGAAAAAGAAATCAAACAAGACAAGTTGGAAGTCAACAAAGATGCCATGGGCGTCAATATCATCGATGCTTTGTCCATTGGTGCAGCAGAAGGACTTAAATTGGCTTTAAATGTGGGGGGCATGCTTTTGGCCTTTATTGCCGTCATCGCTGCCCTCAACTATGGACTCAGTGGCCTCATAGGTGAGTATACCGGCTTAAACACTTGGGTACAAAGTTCTACACAAGGTCAGTTTAGTGCCTTTTCTTTGGAATACATATTTGGTCAAATCTTTAGGGTATTTGCCTGGATCATCGGTGTAGAATGGGCGGATACCCTTCAGGTGGGGAGCCTTTTGGGACAAAAAACAGTAATCAACGAATTTGTGGCTTACCTAAATCTCTCAGAGATGAAAGAGGCGGCCTCCATCAGCACCAAATCCATTGTGATTGCCACCTATGCACTTTGTGGCTTTTCTAATTTTAGTTCCATCGCCATTCAACTTGGTGGTATTTCCATAGTGGCTCCCAATCAACAAGGAAACCTGAGCCGACTAGGTTTAAGGGCACTTTTGGCAGCTTCTTTGGCCTGCTTGATGACGGCTACGGTGGCTGGAATGCTGTATTAAATTGTACAAAGTACCAAGTACTAAGTACAATGTACCCTTCCTTCCGCAGACAGTCACGTTGTATTGTACGAACTTGATACTCTTATTTCTTCTATTAAAGTAGGTAAGCAATAAGTTAGTTGATCTGAATAACACTCATCTATGTTAAATTAAAAAACCACAAAGACAGATAGATTCATTTCTATTTGTCTTAGTGGTTTAATCAACTTTCTTGCCCATTTCGGGGGCAGACCTTTTACATATTCAGATACTATTTTTACTAGAATTGGAGTCTTAATCTGAATCTATACTTTGTACTTTGTACCTGGTACAGTGTACTTAATTCCCATACAACTTCTTACTCGCCTCTTCGTACTTATCACCTGGAATCCATTGTGGTCTTTGAGACCAGTTGGCAATTTTTTGTGTTGCCAAAATATAAGCCTTCCAATATCCTTGGGCATACCCTAAATCAAAGCTTTCTACCTCATCTCCAGCTTTATGGTAATACTGATTGATTTGATCGTCGAAAGCCGTGAATCCTAAGGAGAAAGTAGGGGCTGGGATCCCTTTTCGAGCAAAATTGACATTGTCAGACCTATCGTATAGTCCTTGCTCTGGGGAAGGATCTGATTTGGCTGTAAGTCCAAATTCCGCCGCCGCTTCGGAGATCAAAAAGTCTGCATTGGTTCTGCCCAAGCCAATTACCGTGATCAGTGAGGTATCGTTGTACCCGGCGTTATCGATGTTTAGGTTGTAAACGATTTGATTTAAAGGAACTAAAGGGTTATTGGCAAAATAAGCACTTCCCAAAAGCCCCTTCTCTTCAGCAGTCCAAAGAGCGATAAGAATGGAGCGTTTAGATGGATTTTTAGCCAAATAGCGGGCAGCATTGAGCACCGCTACTGTTCCTACCGCATTGTCCCGAGCGCCGTTATAAATCGAATCTCCCTCTGCATCAGGACTTCCCACACCTACGTGATCGCAGTGTGCTGAAAGAAGTACGTATTCGTTTTTTAATACAGGATCTGAACCCTCTATCCAGGCAACAACATTTTTGCCATCTATTTTTCTCGTTACCTTTCCTTCTATGGTCAGTTGTGCCTGACTGACCGTTGATCCGTTTACTTGATTTTTCACATCCTCAATCCATAGGTAGGGCAAGGTACTCGCCTGCCCCTGATCTAATCCCAATTGGGATCTATTTAAAAATCCTGCAACCAATTGCCAGGGAACGGAGGGCACATTGAAGCGTTCAATCAAAGCGATGGCCCCAGCTTCGGAAGCCCGTAAGGCCTTGGCCCTCCCTTCGGAAAAAAGTTGATTGGGGCTAAATTTATTTGGAGCACCTACATGAGTCAAAACGATTTTTCCTTTTACCTCTTTGCCTACAAATTCTTCTGCAGAGCCAAAGCCAAGATCCACTATTTCCACAGTCCCTGAAAAGGAATTTCCATCCAAAACCAATAGATTTTGGCCTTGTGAAAAAGTAAAATCACCCATCTTTACACTCCCTCGGATTGGGGGAGAAGAAAGGGTAAAAGGAATATCTTGAAAATATCCATTTGCTCCAGGAAGTGGTTTTGCTCCTGCTTTTTCGAGTTCCTTTGCTATAAAGCTATAGGCCAATTTCATCTCGGCTCGTATAGGGTCTCTTCCCATCAGAGGATCAGAAGCCAGGTAGGTAAACTGGGCAATGGCTTCTTGAGCTGAAAATTGAGCTTCAATGCTTTGCTTTTGGGCATGAAGTGAAAGGTTTAAGCTTAAGGCTAAGCCTAAGATTAGGATGGATTTTTTCATAAAAGCAATTCAAAAGATTTTTTAAAGTAAATCAAATTTTGGGAGCTTTGGATCTTCCATGTTGCCGCCCCAACCTAGTATTTCTGAAATTTTTTGAAAATGTAGGGGAGGAGGACAGGTGATTTGAAGGAGTTGTTGGGAAATTGGATGTACAAAATCTAGTTTCCAGGCGTGAAGGAGCAAGTTTTGAAGCTGGTAATGGGTTTCAAAATAGGTATTTTGTTTATTGTCTCCATGCTTTTTGTCTCCTAAAATGTAATGACGGATATGTGCCAAATGCCTTCTGATTTGGTGAGTTCTTCCGGTATGGGGCTCGACCTCCAGCAAACTGTATCTACTAGTAGGGTACCTTCCTGTTGAATTAAATGGCATTTCTGCCTCTCGAATTACCTGAAATTTACTTTGAGCCACTTGAAGTTTGCCGCTTCTTTCACTTTTCAAGGGATGATCTATCACCCCACTTTTTTCAAGTGGAATTCCTCTAGCGATGCAGAGGTACACTTTTTTGACCTTCCTATCCATAAACAATTGCTTTACTTGGGGAAGAATGACTTCATTTTTAGCAAAAAGCAAACATCCACTAGTCGCCCTATCCAAGCGGTGAACAGGTGAAACCCAAGATCCTAATTGATCCCGAAGGCGAATCAAAGCATTTTCTTCCTCTCCAAAGGCTTGTCTGGTTTTATGTACTAGTAATCCTGCCGGTTTATTGACCACCAGTAAGTGTTCGTCCTCATGAAGAATCTGAAGCATTTTTAAAATGGGATTTAAAACATTTTAAAAAATCAATTATAAAATGGTTCCTGAACCTATGCACTCGCCATTAGTATACCAAGCTACAAATTGACCCGGAGCAATTCCTTTTTGAGCTTGTTCAAAAACTACGTAGAGATGGTCCTTGCCTTGAATTAGTGTAGCTTTAGTTAAGGGCTGTCTGTAGCGAATTCGAGCTGAATAGCTTGCAAATTGTCCCGGGTGTAGCTTGAGGTCCTCTCGTATCCAATGTGCCTGATTTCGAGGTACAACTAATCCATATCGATTTAATCCAGGATGTTCTTCTCCTAATCCGGTATAGATAATATTTCGTTGGGTATCTGTGTGGATTACAAAAAGAGGTTTACCTGTACCTCCTACCTGCAATCCTTTCCGCTGTCCTACGGTAAAGTAATGTGCTCCGCGATGGGTAGCGATCTCTTTACCATACTCAGGAAGGTATGCTATTGGCCTGCAAATGAGGTCTAATTGTTCTTGCGACCATGTTTGGGGTGGAATTCCAGAGGGAATTTGAATATCACGGTAAGCAGATAGCTCATCTGAAATTTGAATTATTTTACCTGTTTTGGGTTTTAGCTGTTGCTGTAAAAAATCAGGCAAACGAACTTTACCAATAAAACAAAGGCCTTGAGAGTCTTTCTTTTCTGCAGTTACCAGTCCAGCTTGCTTGGCCAAGCTACGGACTTCAGCTTTTTGGAGGTGTCCAATAGGAAAAAGGGCCTTTGACAATTGTTCTTGAGAGAGTTGACACAAAAAATAACTCTGATCCTTGTTGGTGTCGGCACCGGCAAGAAGTTGGTAAATGGGAGCACCTTGATGGAGAACTTCTCCTTTTTGACAGTAATGTCCAGTGGCTACAAAATCGGCTTTTAATTTTAATGCCGCCTGAAGGAAGATATCAAATTTTATTTCCCTATTACAAAGGATATCCGGATTAGGGGTTCGGCCTACGCTGTATTCGGCAAACATGTAGTCTACGATGCGCTTTTGGTACTCCTCGCTAAGGTCAATGGCTTGAAAGGGAATTCCGAGTGCTTGAGCTACCAACATGGCATCGGTAGAATCCTCCATCCAAGGACACTCGTTGGAAAGGGTTACGGATTCATCGTGCCAGTTTTTCATAAACATGCCGATGACCTCGTAGCCTTGGTCCAGTAATAATTTGGCCGCTACACTGCTGTCTACTCCTCCAGAAAGGCCGACAACGACTCTAGGTTTTGTTTTCATAGGTAGTGGTTAATGGAGTAAAGGTCCATTAGGAACACTATTTTTCATGTACCTTGTTCGCACATGTCCTGCAAAGGTACGCAATGACTTCCTGTTTTGAACAATTCAAAATTTCGCATTGTTCTAATCTTATAGGAACACTTAGAAAAAACCTATTTTTTTAAAAGAAATGACTATAAAGGAAAGAATTCAGCGGGGTGATTTTTTACCTGAATTACGCTTTGATACGGCTCGAAGTGGAGGACCTGGTGGGCAGCATGTCAACAAGGTAGAAACGAAGGTGCAGCTCAAATTTGACCTCATGCAGTCACAAGTATTGACAGAGGAGGAAAAATTGACTTTTATTCAAAAAAATCGAACCAAAATGGATCAATCGGGCATGCTGCATTTGTATAGCCAAGAGACGCGCTCCCAACTTCAAAACAAAGACCTAGTTATTCGAAAGTTTTACGAGCTTTTACTGAGTACTTTTCAAAAAAAGAAAATTCGTAAGGCTAGTCGCCCAAGCAAATCCGCTATAGAAAAGCGTCTGAAAGACAAAAAGGCCCATTCGGAAAAAAAAGCCAATAGGAGAGGGGAACGGTAAACTTGGTTCTCTTTTTTTAAGGGAATTAATCCATATTCGTTTAATTCACCCTGTTTTTTTGCGTCATGAAGAATAAGGTAAATCCCGAAAGTATCGTGATCAAGCCAAAAAGAGAAAATGCTCGTAGAAGGGTATTATTGAAATTGTCTCTGCCTGCATAATCCATGGTGTGGAACATCCAAAGAAAATCAAACCATCTCCAGTCCCTATGCCGCACACGTTCAAAAGCTCCATTTTTGGCATCTATGTACACAGTAAGAGCTTCAGGGTGGTCAAATCGAATAGCCCAGGCGGGCAAGGGCCTTTCTCTGTATTCGTGATGGGGCCCTGTTTCTGTGAGGTATTCTGCTGAGATTACCTTAAAATCACCCTTGACCTGACTTGCCGCAATGGCTTTTGCTTCTTCTTCGGTAATTTCCCCATGCACTTGTCCTGAGAAGGCATCGTATAGTGTAGCTTCATTTACCCAATAGTAGGGTTTATGGTTAATAAACCTAAGTTCTACCTGCTCTAAGACCAAATTGGAATCAATTTTAGAAAGCGGTATCAATTGATGGTTTGGAATTTTCATTTCATGGGTTTCATGAAATTGATCCCCATGGATTTCATCTATATCTGTCCAAGAAAAATACAATCCGGAAAGAGTCCAAAACAAAAATTGAATTCCTATAAACACGCCAAGAAAGCGATGTATTCTACGAATGTAATAGGTATTGTTTTTTCGCATAGGTATTGGGATGGATTTAACGATTAGCTACATATTCCTATTCTCTGATTTTTTCTTTAGCAGGGAAAAAAAATCCAATTTTATCCTTGAATTAGTTTACAAGTTATTCATTTATATAGGTTTGCTTTACCTCACCGCAGGTAAGCATGGAAGCTCCAAAGTATGGGTTGGCAATTTCTTTCACCTCGCTCAACCAATATCCTCCTTTATTTCCAAATGCCATGGGACAGAAATCCTTGTATACTTCCTCCTGGCCAGCACCAAAGTTTTCTACTAAGGATAGCATTGGGGTAGATAAAGAGGAAAAATGCGTACGAACCGAGGATATATCTTTGGCGGCACTAAGTTGTCTTTCCGCTGCTTGAATATCTTTTTTGATCGTTTCCCACTGCTGATTTTGAGTAGCTGAACCTGGAGATTCACTGATTTTGGAAAGGGCTTGAGTTATATTTTTGGATAAATTTATGGCACTTCGATAATCATCTTTAACTAATGCGTTTTTTACTTGGAAATAAGCTTCCAATAATGGAGATACTTGCAAAGTAAATGCATCGGAAACAGGCAATACGGCGGAATTGGGTCTATTTAATAAACTAGGTTTACCAGCCAACTGGGCAGAAGCATCTAGGGCAAATGCTCCGTAGGTTACGATTTCTTCCCCAGCTTGTAAGCCTGAGGCAATGAGGTAGTTTTCACCGAGTCGATTTCCCAAACTAACTTCTCGCATTTCAAATTCAGGCATGCTGGTATTGGGGCGCTTGACATAGACTATGGATCGCTTTCCAGACCAAAGGATTGAGGTACGTGGTATGCTTAATTCTGAAGATCCAACCGAAGATGTGGAAGAAGTTAACTTGGCAGTTACAAACATCTCCGGCTTCAATTGCTCATTGCCATTGGGAATCTCTGCTCTGATTCTTGTAGCCCTCGTACTGGAATTGATCAAGGGATCAATAAAGGTTATTTTGGCAGTGTAGGCTTGCCCAGGCCTTCCAGCAACGTTAAATTGCACCATATTTCCTACCTCTACGAAGGGTAAATCTGATTCATACACGTCAAGAAGTAACCATAGAGAATTGAGGTTAGTCACTGTAAAGAGTACCGAACCAGCACTTACATAATCTCCTACAGATACATTTTTTTGAGTTACTACCCCAGATTGATCCGCAAAAATATCCATTCGGTCTTTTGCTTTTCCACTCTTTTCTATTTCTTCAATTTGGCTTTCTGTCAATTTCCACAACCTTAGCTTTTCTTTGCTGGCTTGGTAGAGTTGTGGAAAGCTAGCTTTGGTTTTTGCGGCCTCTACCAATTCTTTTTGAGCTGTAAGCAGCTCAGGAGAATACAGGGTGGCAATTTTTTGCCCTTGGCTCACTTTTTCTCCAGTAAAAGTGACAAACAATTTTTCAATTCTTCCTGGGAACTTGGCTGTTAGAGAAGCACTTTGTCTTTCGTCGGCTTGCAACTTTCCATTCAGAATTAATTCTTTACCAGAAGATGCACCTCCCAAAATGGTAGTTTGTACCTGTGCCAAGGCTAAGGCTTCCGGAGTCATTTTTAGAACCAAAGGATTTTCTCCGGATAAACCACCTTGCGTAGATGGAATCAAATCCATACCACAAATAGGGCAATCCCCCGGTTCTGACAAACTGATTTGGGGATGCATGGAACAGGTCCAAAGACTTCCCTCTAGTGAATCATGGCTGTGTTCTTCATTGGATTCAGTTACGGACGGCTTGAGGATCCATCCAAATAATACTCCTAATCCTAAGACCGTAAGGAGAACTACAACTTTATTTTCTAATAATTTTTTCATAGGAAAGAAAAGTTAATTGGAAAGGAAAGGAGAAGGGGCTAAAGCTTCCAATCTTGCGATGCTTAGCTGTTGTTGGTATTGAGCAAAGAGTTGCTTTTTTTGATATTCAACTAGGATTTGTTGGGTTTGCAGTACTTCGCTGAGAGAACTATTCCCTACACTAAAGGAGGCCTCCATTAGCTCAATTTGTTGTTTTACCAAAGCAATCTGCTCTTGGTAAAGCAGGAGGTTTCGTTCATTCTCTTCCCAGGTTTTAAATACAGTTAACCATGCTTTTGCCAATTGAATTTCTGTTTCTTCTTGATCTAATTTTGCTGCTTCCCTGTGGAGGGCTACTTCATTTATTTTTGAAGTAATTTTTTTTCTGTAGATCGGCAAGGAGAGGGTTGCCATGGGCATTACCATATCTTGACCTCCCATGGACATTCCCTTATCTATTCTTGGAGAGAATGGAATGTAGTTAACTCCCAAACCAAGCATGGGTTTTCCTTCTAGACGAGCCATTTTTTCTTGTTGCTCTAAGGCCATTCTTTCTGCAGCAAGCATTCCTATCATGGGATTAATTGTTCTGATTCTTTCTAGGTATTCTTTTTTTTCCACCTCCAAAATGGGGTTTTCCCAAGTGGATGGAAGAGCCACTGCAGCATCCATTGGGCGAGAAAGGAGTTGATTAAATTTCATTCTTGCTACTTCCTTGTTGGCCTGGAGTTGCTGAATAACTGCTTCCCACTCGTTGATTTGAAGCCGAAGTTGAAGGACTGCCTGCATTCCCAAAGAGGGTGTAGCCATGGTAGTTCCTGTCATAGGCCCTGATTTCATGGGATTAGGCATGCTGCTTGTCCCCATCCCGTCCATTCCTTTGGAAGAAGTTTGAGAGGTACCAGAGGGTAAATTTGGGGAATTGAAGGAATTGGGAAGCGACTGAGAAGTTCCTGCCTGAAATTGGGTTAAGGCCAGGCTTTCGTATTGCTTGAGGTAGTTTACCGTTTCTTCTGCAAGTTGCAATTCCCCTTGTAGCCAGATCATTTCATACCAAGTCGATTTAACTTCGAATAGAAGTTGATTTTTTTCTTCTTCGTATTGCAAGTATTTGGCTTGGGACATATGCTGACCTTCTTGTTGTTGAGCAGATAGCATTCCAAACCAAGGAAACATTTGCATCAACCTGAGGTCTGTTCTTTGATATCCCATAAATCGTTCCATGGGTTTCAAAAGGAGCCCTGCTTGAAATTCAGGATCTGGAAGACCTGGTTGCTTGGCTTTTTCTAAAGAAGCTTCGTAGCGGGAATAAGCTGCTTTTACCCTAGGATTTTGGATGCTTGCCTCTTGGAGGTAATCCTCCAAGGTTTGTGCAGGAAGCATCGTCACGGATCCTAGAGAGAAAAAGAGCAGCACAAGTGACTTGGCTAAGGTATTCTTTCTAATTTCTTGTTTCCTTTTCATGAGATGTATCAAGTGCATGGCTTGGAATAGTTTATAGATGACTTTCAATAGTTTTACCTAGTCTTAGTTTGCGTTCGGCCCACCAACAGTACAAAGTGGGAACTATAAATACCGTGGTAACTTCCAGCAGCATCCCTCCCAAGGAAGGGATGGCCATGGGAATCATGACGTCAGATCCCCTTCCTGAAGATGTGAAGATGGGAAGTAAGGCCAAAAGGGTAGTAGCTGTAGTCATCATGCAGGGAAGTACTCTACGCTTTCCAGCTTCCAGGACAGCCTGTCTAATTTCGCTTACTGATGTAGGTTTTAACTCTTCAAACCTTTGGTTTAAGTAAGTAGCTACGACTACTCCATCGTCTGTTGCAATACCAAAAAGAGCGATAAAACCTACCCAAACGGCTACGCTGAGGTTATACACTTTAAATTGAAAAAAATCACGAAGGTTGGTTCCTAAAATTGAAAAGTCCATAAACCCATCTAATCCCACGAGCCACAGCATGATAAATCCCCCGGAGAAGGTCATGGCAATGCCCGTAAAGACAAATAGGGTGGTGGAAACGGCTCGGAATTGAAAGTAGAGCAATAAAAAAATCAAGACCAAGCAGATTGGAATAACTATGCTAAGCCTTTTTTCAGCTCGTACCTGGTTTTCATACGTACCGGAGAATTCAAAGCGCACGCCGGGAGGGACTTCCAATTCCCCTGAATCAATTTTGTCTTGTAGGTATTGTTTGGCATCTTCCACTACGGTTACTTCCGCAAACCCAGGCATTTTATCCAGAAGGACATACCCCACCAGAAAGCTATTTTCTCCTCGGATCATGTCTGGTCCAGGCCTATACTTTAAATTGACCACTTGCCCTAAAGGAATGTAATTTCCAATAGGAGTTGGAATTTGTAAACTTTCTAGCGCCTCAGGATCATCCCTAAATTCTCTAGCATATCGAACTCGGATAGGAAATCGCTCTCTACCTTCCACGGAAGTACTTAATTTCATGCCCCCAATGGCTGCTTCTATAAATTCTTGTACATCTCCCACATTCAACCCGTATCTAGAAATTTTTTCTCTATCGATTTCCAATTCCAAATAGGGTTTGCCCACAATTCTATCCGCAAAAACGGCCTCCTTTTTCACTGAAGGAACTTCTTTGAGGTACTTTTCAAGTTTCAGGCCAAAAGCCTCTATAGTGGCAAGGTCTGGACCATACACTTTTATTCCCATGGGAGCTCTCATGCCCGTTTGAAGCATGACTAGGCGGGTTTCTATGGGTTGGAGTTTGGGTGAACTGGTGATCCCTGGGAGCTTGGATACGGCTAGTATTTCTTGCCAAATAACATCTGGATTTCTAATGTGGGACCTCCATTGGCGAAAATATTCACCCTCCTCGTCTTCCACCAACTCTTGGATGTCCAAATCAGCAAGTTCCATGGTGGAGGGATCGAAAGTAGCCCCACTTTTCAAGAGGTATTTACCATCTTCCACAGCAAACCTAATTTTTTTACCCTGGCTATCGGTGATAAACTCTGATTTGTAAGTGATGGTATTTTCATACATGGTAATGGGAGCGGGATCAATGGCAGTTTCCGCTCTACCAGCTTTCCCCACTACCATATTTATTTCAGGGATAGAAGCTACCAGCATGTCAAGTTTTTGGAGTACTTCTTTGTTTTCCTGTATCCCGGAATGCGGCAAACTGCTGGGCATGAGTAGAAAAGACCCTTCATTTAAAGAGGGCATAAATTCTTTTCCCAGTCCAGGGAAGGCGTGGCTCAATCTAGACCAAAGTGCATTTGTTCTTATATTTAATCCCAACTGATCAAACCCTTTGGGTACAAAGTAAAATATACGTCCAAAGCCCAACCAAACTGTAAATCCTAAAAAGATGATCACTAAGGGAAAGAATAAAAAGGTCCTTTTATGTGCAAGACACCAGGTCAATAGTTTGGGATATACACGTATAAAACCCGCAAATCCTGCTAATATTCCTCCTACCAATAAGGCGACCAGAATAAAATTGACAAAAGTGCTCACGGATACTCCCAAGGGCATCCATTGGGTAGTCAATAACCAGGTGACAAAAAGGAGGGTAACCCCAATTTTCAGTTGGGAGATATAAGGCTCCAATTTATCAGGGTAATAAGCTACAATTACGTGTACGAGCCCGAAGCTAAACAAGAACCATCCTGCCCAGGACCAAATGGTAAAGGCAATTATTGGCCCTAGAATTAAAAAGGACAGGTTGAGGTATTTGCCAATTTTTTGAGCGGGTTTTTTCCAACCCAATACCCAATAAGAAAATGCAGGCAGTAAAAATAGGGTAATCAGAACTGCCGATACCAAAGCAAAGGTTTTGGTATAGGCCAAGGGCCCAAATAGTTTTCCCTCTGCTGCTTCAAGGGTAAAGACGGGTAGGAAACTGATTATCGTAGTGCCTACAGCGGTAAGTATGGCTCCTGAAACCTCAGCAGAAGCTTGATAAATAGTGCTAAGAAGATGTTGACCTTTTGGGGCAATTTCTTGATGCCTTAGAATGTTTTCATTCAAAATAATCCCTAAATCAACTAGGGTTCCTATGGCAATAGCGATACCCGAAAGGGCCATAATATTGGCATCTACTCCAAAGTACTTCATAAATATAAAGCTCATTCCTACAGCTAGGGGGAGCAATGAGGAGATCAAGAAGGATGCTCGAAGATTAGCAACCATTACAATAATCACCAAAATGGTGACCAGTATTTGCAAATTGATTGCTTCGTAAAGAGTACCTAAAGTTTCATAAATCAAATTAGATCTATCGTAGAAAGGCACTACTGTCAATTTAGAAACGCTGCCATCTGCCAAGGTTTTGGTGGGTAGGCCTGGAGCTATTTTCTCTAGCTCTGCTTTAATGCCTTCAATGACTTTCAAAGGATTATCCCCATATCGAGCAATGACCACTCCTCCAACGGCTTCTGCGCCCCCTTTATCGAGAATGCCAGACATGTTTCGTGGTTGTGGACCTAGATTTACCTTAGCTACATCCTGGATTCTTACCGGCACATTTTCACTCACTTTTACTACCGCTTGATCCAAATCTTCTAAATTTTTTATGTAGCCAAGTCCACGAATAAAATAGTCGACCTTGTTTATTTCTATAGAATTAGCAGATACGTCCTGATTGGATTTACGGATAGCTTCCATTACCTCCATAAGGGTTACTCCATAGGCCTTTAATGCTCCTGGATCAACATCAACTTGGTATTCCTTTACATAACCACCTACAGAGGCTACTTCAGCCACACCCTCTACGGAGGTTAGGGCATAACGGATATAGTAATCTTGTATGGTTCTTAGTTCTTCGGGATTCCAACCTCCATTGGGATTTCCTTCCTCGTCTCTACCTTCTAGGGTATACCAATATACCTGACCAAGTGCTGTAGCATCGGGACCTAATTTGGGTTGGACGCCTTCTGGAAGTAGACCGGCCGGTAAGGAATTGAGTTTTTCTAAGACCCTAGATCTGCTCCAATAAAATTCCACATCATCTTGAAAAATGATGTAGATGCTTGAAAAACCAAAGGCAGAATTGGAGCGAACACTTTTAACTCCAGGTAAGCCCAACAAGGTGGTCGTGAGCGGATAGGTAATTTGATCTTCCACATCCTCGGGAGACCTACCCATCCATTCGGTAAAAACAATTTGTTGGTTTTCTCCAATATCTGGTATGGCATCTACAGGGACAGGATCTCTGGGAAATCCACCCAAGTCCCACGTAAAGGGGGCTGTAGAAATTCCCCATCCCAAAATGAGTAGAAGAAATAGGAGGGGTACGAGTTTATTTTCAAGAAAAAAATTTAGGATGCGATTGATCATAATTACAAGGATTAAATACATTAAGAATTCCAAGCCTTTAGGTCTTGGAGAATCAAAAAGGCTTGGAAGGACCAAGCATTTCCTTGAAATTAAATCAAAAAGGTTTGGAAAAGGATCTGAAAATCCTGCAGAATAAGTGGGGGAGCCTCAAAACTAGGAAGGGCCTGGTTTGCAAAAGGTAAAAAGTTAAAATTGAACTGGAAAAAATAGAAAACCAGGGGAATAGACTGAAGATCTACCTGAAAATCTAAGGATTTAAGCTGAAAATCGTCATCTACCTGTAAGTGTTGTGTGGTGTTTTCACAGCATGATTTCGGATCCTCACTAGAATTTTCCCCAGTTTCGGAATGCTCCATTGCCATGTTCATTCCACAATCCAGGTGCTTTGCTCCAAAGCCAATAGAAGACTCCATTTCGTGTCCCATACACCAATGCGTAGTCTTGGCCATTCCCATGGTGGAGAACAGCAAGATGCAGGAAAGAAGTATGGAAAAAAGCGATTTCATGATACAAACATACGATTTTTTTCAAAAAATGAAATATTTCATCTTTTCTTTACTTTGGAAGCATCTACTTGAGCAAGGAAGCCTGCTTGGAGTACGACCCTTTGGATCGCTTCAGCAGTTAGGGTATCTGTTTCTACCGTGAGTGTACGATTTGGATCCTGAAGATCTACCTGCCAAGTATGTATTCCTTCTTGCTGCTCCAGTTTGCTAGCCACTTTAGATAAGCAATTAGAACATTGAATATTAGTTTTGAAGGTAATTTTTTTCATTTATAATTAATTGATAATGAATATTTTAAAATTTTAATAATAGTTAAAAATTAAATTATTTAGAAACTTTTAAACTCAACTTCATGATGTAATCGTTCATAAAAATTACGTCATGTTCCTAAGATTTGTTTTTTAAAATCAAGAAATTTCCCACTTAATGCGTAAGCTATTGCTCACCACTGCTACAGAGCTCAGGGCCATGGCTGCGCTGGCGAGCATGGGGTTTAATAAATACCCAAACATAGGATACAAAACACCTGCTGCAAGGGGTATTCCTAAGAGGTTGAAAGCAAATGCCCAAAATAAATTTTGCCGAATTCCTATCACCGTACTTTTAGATAAGCGTAAAGCTTGAGGTATTTTGGTTAAATCTGAACTCATAAGGGTAATCTTGGCAATGTCTAGGGCTATGTCTGAACCTTTTCCCATAGCCATACTCACATCCGCTTGGGCCAATGCCTCTGCATCATTGATTCCATCCCCTGCCATGGCTACTACCTGACCTTGTTCCTGAAGCCTTCGAATAAAGTTATATTTATCTTCTGGCATACATTCCGATTGAAACTGGCTAATTTCCAATTGCTGCGCTATTGCTCTCGTTGGATTAAGTTGATCTCCAGAAAGAAGAAAAATTTCTATCCCCATCTTTTTTAAATCGGCTATCGCCTCTTTCGCATTTTGTTTTACCTGATCTTCAATCCCAACCAGAGCTAGTATTTGCGTTTCATTACTTAGGCATATAATCGTTTGCGCCTTTTCTTCCCAATTTTTTACCAATTCAGCACAAGTGTCAGTCCACGACACTCCTTGAGAAATGACCCATTTTTTACTTCCAAGAAAATAGGTTGTACCTGCAATTTTACCTGTAATTCCAGATCCAGGAATATTCTCAAATTCTTCAACCTCTAAAAAGGGAAGATTTTTATGTACTACATAGGATATAAGCGCTTCAGCCAAAGGATGACTAGATTTTCTTTCCAAAGCCAGGAGCAAAGAAGAAGGATTTAGAAATTGAGAGGAGCTGACTTCCGGATTTTCCCAGTAATTGCTAACTCTAGGTTTACCCTCGGTCAATGTTCCTGTCTTGTCTACCACCAGAGAAGTAACTCGGTATCCCAGTTCTAAACTTTCTGCATCTTGAATAAGAATTTGTTGTTCTGCAGCCTTTCCCATCCCCACCATCAAGGCAGTAGGTGTAGCCAAGCCTAGGGCACAAGGACAAGCTATTACCAATACAGATACTGCAGATAACGTACCGTAAGACACTGCGTTTTCTCCTCCAAAAACCATCCAGCATCCAAAGGTTATTACAGAAGTTAGGATGACAAGGGGAACGAATATGGCTGAAATTTTATCCACCATACGCTGAACAGGGGCCTTACTATTTTGGGCTTGTTGAACCCTTTGAATAATCTGAGCGAGTAGGGTAGTGCTACCTACTTGTTGAGCAAGGATTTCTAGACTACCCTTCTGGTTTATTGTCCCGGCAAAAACTCGGGACCCGAGCACCATTTCTACGGGCAAGTATTCTCCGCTGAGCATGCTCTCATCTACATAACTTGTTCCAAAGACTACTTGGCCATCAACTGGAATTTTTTCTCCAGGTTTTACCAGAACCCTATCTCCTATTTTTACTTCCTCTAGAGGGATCTCTTCTACCTGATCTGGAAGAATTCGGGTAAAGGTTTTGGGTTGCAGACCAATTAATTTTTTTAAGGCTGTACCCGTTTTACTTTTAGCTCGCTCTTCTAACGTTTTTCCCAAAGAGACAAATACCAATATCACCGAAGCTGATTCAAAATAGACATGGGAATGTAGTCCTTTGACGTGCCAATACTCTGGAAAAAAGGTATTGAAGCAAGAAAACACAAATGATATCAAGGTGCTAAGGGCTACCAAGGTGTCCATGGTGGCTCTACCATGTCTAGCTTGCTTTATTGCTCTGAGGTAGAAATGTCCACCATAATAAAAAAGTATGGGAACGCAAAGCACCATGCTTATCCATCGTCCAGGAACCCAATCCATAAAAAACATACCCAAAATAAAGACAGGTAACGTTAGGATGGCAGCAGCTATGGTCTGGCTTTTAAGATGTAAGTAGGTGTTTTCCTGAATTTCAAAGACCGCTTGATTTACTTCTTTTTGGGTTAAAATCAACCCATATCCCAGTTCTTGAAGCGCCTGATCCAATCCTTCTTCCGTTATGCTCTCGTCCCAGACGATTTGAACGGTGGATGTAGCAAAATTTACCTGAGCTTCTTGAACACCCTGGGTATGGGCAAGGATGGTTTCTACGCTAGATGCACAGGCGGCACAGCTCATCCCCGTCAGGGGAAAAGTTCTACGATGAACGCGGGTTGGTTCAGTGGGCATAGCGATGAACAAGAGAGAGCTATATACCATACGGCAAACTCAACTCAGTGATCCTACAACACGCAGGAATTAGGAGTGGTTCACGAATTAAAATAAAATGAGCCTAAGGCTAACAGCTTAGTCGGGCAGTTGGACAAGGATTTATTTTCTATCCAACTAGAGTTCTAATATGCGCTGTATGTCTTTTGCCAGGCCAAAAAGAACGAGAACATCTCCCGATTGAATTTTTGTACTTCCGTTGACTACTCCTACCACCTTTTTGATAATTGATTTTTTACCCAGCATGTTGGTTCGTTCAATTTCGTGGATGATGGTAATCACGCTGACTTTATACTCTCTTCTCAGATTGGTTTCTTCCAAGGTCATGCCAACGTATCGCTCTGGGGTTTTTACTTCGATGACATTATAGTCGTCTGAGATATCAAGAGAATCCAGCACATTCTTCATTTGTAGCCTTTTCGCCATGCGTTCAGCGGAATCTTCTTCTGGATGAACAATTTCTGAGACTCCAATTGCCTTGATGACTGTTTCGTGCACGTCATTAATTGATCTACTAATCAAGCGGGTCACGTTGAGCTGTTTAAAAATGGCTGTTACCATGATTGAAGCGCCTACGTTCTCTCCAATGGTGATGATCACGGCATCACAATCCTTGTAGGGTAGAGTTTTGACTGTTTCCGCATCCGTGGCATCCATCAAGATTGCATGGGTGATTTTGTCTTTTATCTGCTCGATTTTAACCTCGCTAGAATCTACCCCAATAACTTCATGACCCAATTCGGTCAAACGGGCGGCTAAAAAGCCACCAAAATTACCCATACCTACAATAATGTATTTCATAGTAACAATGTATTAAGAAATAAAGACCCCTTCCTGAGGAAATTTATAGCGCAGGGAGCGGGTTTTTCGAATGAAAGCAACCAACACGGTCAGGGTACCTACCCTTCCCAAAAACATAATCAAGCAAATGACCAATTTAGAGCCTGTCGCTAGCTTTGCTGTGATTCCCAAACTCAAACCCACCGTAGCAAAGGCAGAAAATACTTCAAAGGCTACTTCTAAAATACCCAATTCAGGATTAAAGAACAAAACCATAAATACCCCAAGTCCTATCACCAAAAAGGAAAGTAGAATCACCGCAAAAGCTTTTCTTACAGTTTCAGGATCAATTTGTCTATTAAATACTTCCACACGATCCTTTCCCTTGGCAATACTCAAGGCATTTAGCACTGCCACGGCAAAGGTGGTGGTTTTAAGTCCACCCCCCGTAGAACCAGGGGAAGCACCTATCCACATCAAAATTAAGTAAATCAATACGGTGGGCAGAGCGAGTTGGGTCATGTCTACTGTATTGAATCCTGCGGTTCTTGGGGTAACGGAACCAAAAAAGGCAGTGACTATTTTTCCATAGCCATCAAGGCCTGCAAGGGTTTGCTGTTGTTCAAAAATCCAGTACGTTACAAAGCCTATGAACAGCAATAGTAGGGTGGTCACCGTGGTTAAACTCGTGTTGATATTGAAAACTCTAGGCGTATGGTGATAAAAGGAATCTTTTTTAGTCCAGATATTGAACCAATTTTGACAAATTCTTTTGGTCACTTGCGCATAGGACACGATTACTGGGAAACCTATTCCTCCTACTATAATGGTGATCGCCAGAAGTAGATGTACGTGGTATTCGGTGCGAAAGCCTACTTCGTAAAGGCCATTGGTAAGGGTAGAGAATCCAGCATTACAAAAGGCAGAAATGGAATGAAAAATAGAGAAGAAGAGTTGCTCTGATGTGGATGCGAAAAGACTATCGTCCACCACAAAAAATATTCCTATACTCATTAGTAATTCAAATCCAATGGTAAAGAGAATAATTTTGATCAGGGTGGAGCCTACTTTTCCAATATTGTCTTCATTGATATAGTCCTTAAGAAAAAGCTGACTCTGTAAGGATTGTCCACCTTTAAAAAAGAATCCAAAAAAGCTGGTAAAGGTCATCATGCCTAATCCTCCGATTTGGATAAGTAACATCAAGATAGTCTTGCCCATTCCCGTAAAGACGGTAGCTGTATCGACTACGATTAAACCAGTCACACAAACGGCAGAAGTGGCGGTAAATAGGGCATCAATCCAAGAAATACCTCCTACGGTCGCATTGGGTAGCTTTAGCAAAAGGGTGCCTATAACGATCACCAGCAGGAAGCTAAGGATAAAAATTAATGCCGGATGAATAGACATTTTATTTATTCCCAGGCTCAAACGACTCATTTCAATAAAAAAAAGTAGAAATATAAGAAAGTTGGTAATTAGGTTTTCGTATGCTTGCAAGTCTTGCCAATTTTCCAACCACCCAAACTCAATAGCTGCTGTAAAATGTAAATAGAGGATAAGAAAAACCTCTAAATTCAGGCGTTTGGTACTCGATTCTTTGTAAATAAAAATCAGCCTGTAAAGATAGGTTTGTCCCAAAATCACCAGTATAATTCCATAAAAAAAGGAGTGAATGGAGATAATCTCTTGATCAGGAAAACCTAAATCGATGATCCAGACCATAAAAATCAGCAAGGTAGATATTACCCGAGTGAGGCTATTTGTCTTTTTTACCCACTGAAGGGCCAAAATTTGTTTGTCCGGATTTTTAAATAGCCCAGAGTAGCTCATTTCTTTCGATCTTGCGTCAAATGTACAGGAGATTGCATCGAATTTCCACTAAAAACTGATTTATTAATTTGGTAAAAGCTAAGAAATTCTACTGCGGATGACAAATCAAAAGGTATGCTTAATTTTTTAAATATGATAAATCATTTTTCTTCAGAAAGCCTTAACTTTAAGTAAAACTAACCTTATTCCTTATGAAACATGTTAGAATTACTTTAGCTAGTCTGCTTATGCTAGGATTTTTGTTTTCCACCTTGATGTCCTCTTGTGGTGCTAAAAAGGAGGAAGCCAAGGAAGAAACTCCAACTGAGCAGAGTGGGGAGCATCCCGAAGGTGGAGAGCATCCCGAAGGTGGAGAACATCCAGAGGGTGGAGAACATCCTAGCAAGGATGATTCTAAAGCTAATGCAGATGCGAATAGTTAAACGAAAGAGCCTCTGAATGAGGCTTTTTTTTTAAGAATTTCTTTTAAAGGTAAAGTAGGTCGTTGCTTTTATTTCTTTTCCATCCACTTCTAAATAGGGATAAGCCAAAAAATTAATTGGTCCTTGAGAAGGACTTGGATTAAATACTAAATCTCTCCCTCTAGTAAATTCAATTCTATTGGCAGGATGCCTCCCAAAATAGTAGGTAGCCAAAGCGGTATACTTATTGGCTTCGCTGATGTCAATGGGCCACCATTTTCCTTCTGCATAAAATTCAGCCCAACAGTGGTACCCATCAATTCCTCCTTCGTTTCTATCTGATGGGATTGAAGCTCCGATGGCAAATCGAGCAGGAATTCCCACAGATCTTGCCAAGGAGATGAAATAGGAGTGAAATTCAGAACAGTTGCCTGTTTTGGAATCACAGGCATAATTGGAATCCCCCTTTCCATATGCACCAAATTTCATATAACGCATGTTATCTATAATATAATCGTAAAGGGAACGAGCCTGGACCAAATGAGAATCTTTTAATTTGGGCCCCAAAACTTCTTTAGCGATTTGTTCAAATCTTCCTCCCACAGGCATTAGGGTGTTTCCTGCCAAATACAGTGCTGGATCAGGTTTTTCAGCGTCGTATGGCCCTTTTTCTTTTCTTTGCACTTCGTAGGTGAGTTCTAAGGTCTTGCCACTATCCTCAGGGCCTAAATTCATAAATAATGCTTCATTTCTATGAATAGGATCTTTCAATGCCGATGATTTTATCGGTACTGATTTTTTCAGAAGTTCTACTTGCTGGAATTCATCAGAAATAGGAACAGGCATCCAGAGTCGGGCAGGGCCGGAAAAATCAGGTAAGATTACCGTGTATGTAAATTCAAAATTATCTTTTCCTTCAATGACTCCCAGTAAGGAATTATCTGCTTGTTCCAAAGGTACTTGATACCAGGTTTTGTCTTCCTTCTGTTTCCAGCTGTAATAGGGTTTTCCATTGAGTTTGTGAACAGAGGTCTGGGTAATACTCATTTTCCCTGGGATACCAGACATGAAAAAGTCAACGTCGTAAACATCTCCTTTTTCGTCCACTAGATCTACACAAGCAAAATGACGCTCAGGCCCGAGATTAGATAGGTACTCCGTATGTACCCGTACCAATTTCATCTTGAGGTCATGATTTTGATCTTTGACGGGAAAAAAACCATCGTTTGACTCCGTTTCTTTATCAATATATTTCTTTATTTCTTGCTCTATTTCAGGGATTGAAATTTCTTGGGAGAGCATTTGCTCCTCTTTTATCTCCGAGGAGCTATTGCAGGAAATTATTCCAAAACCTAATAATACTAGTAAATTGATTTTAAGATATTTAATCCCTTTCATAGTATAGTTTTACTTTAATAATTAACCTATGCCCCAATTAAGTAGAAGATAAAATAAAGAAGGGCAAACCAAGCAGCCCAAACCCGTATAGAAGGTGGCAGTCACAGCTCCATAGGGAACTAAGGTAGGATCTGTAGCCGCTAAGCCTGCCGCAACGCCACTAGATGTACCCATAATCCCTCCAAAAGCCATTGCGGCGCCAGGTGAATCTAAACCAATTTTTTTTGCCAATACGGGAGTTAAAATGGTTACAGTAATGGTTTTTACCACACCAGTACCTATACTTAAGGCAATTACCTCCGAACTTGCTCCCAAAGCTCCACCTGTAACAGGTCCTACAATATAGGTACACGCTCCAGCTCCTAGGGTACAAAGACTGATTGCATCTCGGTATCCTAAACTCCAGCCAAGGATAACTCCCGCACTAAAAAATACAGCTATTCCTAAAATCAGAGAGACTAATCCCAGAACACCACTTTTTCGAATCAAGAGAAAGCTAGCTCCAGCTGCTGTGGCAACGATTGCAAAATCCCTAAACATCGAACCTCCTAAGAAGGCCAATCCGTTAAATAGAGGTAAATCCGCAAGACCTTGTTTTCCATCTGCCCATACTCCACCCAAGTACCCAAAAACCAAGGCAATTCCTATGGCTATGGCAGAACCAGGTATTTTTGAAGCAAAAACCTTTTTAGAAAGAATATCTGTGGCCCAGGTCAGTAAACCTACCCAGAGTAAAGCGAAAATCAGCCCATTTTTTTCTATTAAAGACAAAATTGATTCCATACCTACTGAGGTTTGATGGTTTTGATTAAAACAAAAAATACCCCAAAGGCTAATACTACAGGAAAAATTCCAGACAAAAGGGCTAAGATTCCTGAGGAAACTGCAGATTTTACATTTAAGCTCGCCGCCATGGCCAGGACAATGGGAATATAGAGTTTGTTCCAAAAATCGATGCCAAATGCAAATTCCTCTGTCCAAACTCCTTTCTTTTCTAAGAATTCTTTCAGGAGCAATAGATATATCATGGCAAATCCCACACCACCAACATTGGATTCAATCCCTAGGAGCAATCCAAGTAAATCTCCACATAGCATTCCAAAAAGAAAACAGATGGCAAGTAAGGCAAGTCCTTTGATCATAGGGTTAGTTTAAAGTCTCGCTAAAGTATTTTTTTACTTCATTTTTTACCACTTTCCCCATAGCATTTCGAGGAAGTTCCTCTAGAATACGAATAAGTTTTGGAATTTTGTAGGAGGGAAGTTGGCTTTTCAACCATTCCTTGATTTCTGAAATGGAATTTAGCTCGGAGGAAACAATTCCTGCGGCTACTTTTTCACCCCATTCTTCGTCTGCTATCCCAACTACCGCGCAATCTATTACTTGGGGATGCTTTCGGAGTACTTCCTCGATTTCCAAGGCGGAAAGTTTGTATCCCCCTGATTTGATGATATCTACCGAATCCCGTCCTAGAATTTTATAATATCCCCTTTCTATGCAGGCAATATCACCTGTTTTGAACCAACCGTCTTGAGTAAAGGATTTCTTGGTGGCATCAGGTTTTTGCCAATACTTAGCAAACACGGAGGGTCCTTTCACTTGAATTTCTCCTGCTTCTCCAGGCAGTATGTCTTGATTTTGTTCGTTGACCAAACGTACTTCTACTCCTGGGAGAGGCATCCCGATATACCCCGCTCTCCTCTTGCCTCGGTACGGATTGCTAATCGCCATGCCAATCTCTGTCATTCCGTAGCGCTCCAAGAGGTAATGCCCAGACACTTGTTGCCATCGCTCCATGACAGATTGAGGCAATGCAGCAGAACCCGACACCATCAGCCTCATCCTTTTCATAGAAGTTCGCAGGGCATTTTTTCTTGTTTCTGAATAAGAGTCAAATTCTGAAATTAACTTGAAATAAATAGTAGGCACAGCCATAAATACACTCAGATTTCCTTTTAAAAAGATATCAAAGACTTGATTTGCCTCAAAGGGATGAAGAAATTCTAAGGTTGCACCCGCACAGAGTGCACAAGAAACGATGTTGATGAGTCCATGCACGTGGTGCAAGGGGAGAAGGCAGAGGGTATGATCTTTTTCTGTCCATTCCCAAGCGTGGATCAAGGTCCTAATTTGAGATTCAAGGGTGGCATGGGTACTCAATACTCCTTTGGGTAGACTGGTAGTCCCAGAAGTATAGAGAATCAACGCCCCTCGGTCTAAAGAAAGTGTTGGGAGGGAAGATTTGCCTTGCCGCAAAGGAATATCGTCTAAAAGAAGTAGGGGCAATCCCTTTTCCTTTGCATAGGAATCCAAAACCTTGTCATGATTTCGATCTACTATCAGACAGGAAGCCTGACTATCCTCTATGACATATGCTAATGAGGGTAATGGGTAGCTTAGGCAAAGGGGAACTGCAATCCCTCCAGCTCTCCAAATGGCCCATTGGGTAGCCACAAAAGCAAACCCTGGGTCAACAAGGAAGGCAATTCGAGCTTGATTTAAGTCTCCCTTTTCTTGCAGCAAGTGATTGGCTACTTGGGCACTTCTTTCCCAAAGTTTTCCATAGGTATGTTCCCCAAGATGGTCCAGGATACCAATTTTCTCTGGGAAACGAAGGGCGTTATGGAACAGGGAGATCACGAAAAGATTTTTATGAAATATAAAAAATTCAGACTCAAGTTGAAGCCCTTTGATGTAATTGTATTTTGACCAGGTTTTCCATGTTGGAAAAAGCTAAAAAATAACTTGAAATTAGTTACTGGAGACTAAGGAGGAAGCCTCTTGATCTGCAATAAGCAAGGCCGATTCTTGGGAGATGCTACCAGCCGGAATGCTGGGATCTTTGGATAGTAGTTTTTGAACCATGGTAGATTTTTCTAAACCAGTTACCACCCAAAGTATTTTTTTTGACCGGTTTAAAAGGGGATAAGTCATGGACATTCGAAACCTGCCTTGGTAGGGGGCTTGAGTCCAGGCAATGTCTTTTTCCTTTTCCAAGCAAATGGGATCTCCAGGCACCAAGGAAGCGGTATGTCCATCATTTCCAAGTCCTAGATGAACCAAATCAAGCATGCCATTACCCGTTACTTCCTGAAGGGTATTGGCATACTCATTTGCACCTTGCTGCTCGTCCTCCCTGGTAACTGGCATGGGGTAAATATGTAACTGGGTGACTAGGGGACTCCCTTCTATGGTTTTAAACAATTGGGTAAGATTTCTATCGGCATGTCCGTCTGGCGCCATCCTTTCGTCCACTTGAAACAAATGAATCCGATGCCAGGGCAAATCGGCTTTGGCCAAGTACTTCAGCATTTCCCAAGGGGTTCGTCCTCCGCTAAGAGCCATGGTAAAGAAGTCTTTCTTGCTCAAGGTCTCTTGAATGAGTTCTTTGATGAAACTAGCTGCGTGTTGAGCAACCTGGTCTGC